>Ga0209036_1000821_pt1 | contig 13325 bp, 16 predicted proteins | sample MarorgKNORR_S2LV_3_FD_188222 | JGI IMG/M metagenome (GOLD analysis project Ga0209036, IMG submission 188222) | Marine microbial communities from the Southern Atlantic Ocean, analyzing organic carbon cycling - DCM_A/KNORR_S2/LV (SPAdes) (version 2) | ecosystem: Environmental > Aquatic > Marine >... | reverse complement strand
TTGAAAAGAATAATGTTATTTTTGTAGAAGATCCTTCAGAAATTCCTGAAGGATCGATAGTTATGTTATCAGCTCATGGAACGGCACCTGATATAGAAGAAAAATTTAATGATATAGCTTCGATTTCTATAAACTCAGTATGCCCTTTGGTTACTAAGGTTCACCATGAAGCAAAAAACTTTTCAAAAGAAAAAACACAAATAATATATGTAGGACACAAAAATCATGATGAAGCAAAAGGTGCATTAGGAGTCTCACCTAAAAATATGCACTTGGTAGAGAGTATTGAGGATGTTAAAAATTTAGAAATAGGTCAGGATGTTGCACTACTTGCTCAAACAACACTTGCTAAATCTGAGTGGGAACCAATTATGGAATTTTCGAAAAATAAATATAAACAATTGAAAATGCCTAGAAAAAGCGATTTATGCTACGCAACAACTAATAGACAGGAAGCAATATTGGAAATATTACCAGAAGTTGAAACAGTACTTGTAGTTGGATCAGAAAACTCTAGCAACACCAAAGCCTTGGTAAGCATGGTTCAAAATAAAGGAATTGCTGCACATAGAATCGATAATGTAGAAGACATTAGTACAATTGATTTAAGCGCAAATGTGGCTATTACTGCTGGTGCATCAGCTCCTGATCATATAGTTTATGAAATAATTGATAAGATTAATCCAAATATTTTGGAACATTTTGAACTTAAAAAAGAAGTTGAATACTTTCCACTCCCCCAGCAGTTAAGAAAAAACATTAGATTAATTTCTAATTTTTTAGAAAACTTTAATGATTCTGATAATAAACCATATGCAAAACTTGGAATCAGCAATGATAAGGAATGGACAGCTACTGAAGCTTTAAATTCTCTTTAATTAACATAATAATTTCATCTATTGTCATATTTTCATTATTTATAACAAGTGCTTCATTGGGAATAACAAGTGGAGATATTTTTCTATTTGTATCTCTTGCATCACGATTCCTAATATCTTCGATTGATTCATTACTGCCTGATTGAATGAGCCTTCTTTTGCTTCTAGTATTTTCACTTGCATCTAAATAAATTTTTAAATCTGCATCTCGAAAAACTACACTGCCCATATCCCTTCCTTCAACTACTAGCCCATTAGATGAAGATGTAGATAAAAAATGTAAAACATTTGAAACAATGTTTCTTACTTCTAATAATTGTGCTATTTCTGAACTTTTATCATTAATCTCAGATGAATAAAGTTGATCTTCTATATAGGTCTCACCATCTATTAAACAATTAACTGGGTCTCTTGAAGTGATCTGAATTTCATTTATCGAGGTGACACCTTTTGAATTGAAATGTGCTGCTATAGCTCTATAAAGCATTCCGGATGAAAAAAAATCTAAATCTAATTCAGATGCTAATCTTTTGCCAATCGTTGTCTTGCCTACGCCGGATGGGCCATCTAATGTAATAATCATACTCTTCATATTTCTATTTTAAACAGTTGACCTTTTGACATATTATTTAAATTATATTTACCAATCTTTTCTCGTTTTAACTCTCTAATCTTTAATTTATTAAATCTAAAAATTCTTCGAATTTCATGATTTTTTCCTGATGTTAAAGTCACTAAATAAGAATAAGTATTTAATACTTTGATTTTATTTATTTTAAGCATTTGACCTTCATGGTTTATTCTTGTTCTAATTTTCTTATTATGATCTATTTTCTGAGCAAGAGTTACCTTATATATTTTTTCTATTTTATTCTTAGAATGAAATATATTATCTAACCATTCACCATCAGTGCTAAGTAACATTAATCCTTCAGAATCCTTATCTAGTCTTCCACCAAATTTTAAATAATCTTTTTCTATCAACTCAAATATAGTCGGTGTATTGCCTTGCTTGTTATGTGAACAAACATAACCTTTTGGTTTATAGAAGCGATAGTACTCATGCTTTTTATTATTATGAATTTTTTTCCCATTTACGTAAACTTCATCTTTACTTTTTACAATATATCCAACTTCAGGGATACTTCTATTCACTGATACTTGACCTGAGCTAATTAAATCATCAGCTTTTCTCCTAGAAGTAGGTAAGTTTAAAGCAATATATTTATTTATTCTCAAGAAGATTTACTCTTCCTCAATATTTGAAAAGTATTCACCTAGTATTGGAAGTTCCTCTGTTGTAGAAATATTCATCTTTTCTAAAAACAAATTTGTAGTTATATATAAATATGGATTACCTGGAATATCTAATGTTCCTGATTTTTCTATTAACCCACGTGATTCAAGTGTTTTTAGTGATGATTCTGACTCAACACCCCTTATTTCAGAAACTTTTAGTTTTGTAACAGGTTGCTCGTAAGCAACAATAGATAACGTTTCTAAAGCTGGTGTTGACAAACCTCTCAATATAGAAGGTGGTTTGAAATCAGCTAGTTCAGAAGAAATAGATCTAATTGTTACAAGATCTGAAGACTTATTGTCGTATTTAATATAAAACCCATAATCATTTTGATTTAATTCGGTATTAATATCATCAAAAATTTTTATAAGTTCATCTTTATTAATGTCAAAGTTTTCTTGAAAATAAGAATGGTTAATTGATCCATCTGAAACGAGTAAGATAGCAGTTATTACTTTTTTATAATTCATAGTTTTTCTCTATCTTAATACTTTCATTTTCTTGATCTGCTTTAATAAAACCCCATCTTACTGCTTCTAAAAGAGCTAAGAAAAAAGCAATAGCCTCTTTTTCTGAATCTAAGTCATTAACAATACTCTCAAATGAAGTATTTAATCTTTGATCTACAACTTTTAATAATTCATCAATTGCTTCTTGTAGATCAGGTAAGTCTTTATCTATATGTTTAAAGCCTTCAATTGTCTTGTACCGATGAAAAACTTCGTTAGCAATATTTTTTAATTTATCTTCATCTATTAGATATTCAACATCTGGTTTAGGAAAAAGGTTTTTAGTTTGGTAATATTTAAAAGATTTTATTTCATTTTCATTATGTTTTATTTTAGAAGCTATAGCAATACCAATTTCAGAAAAAGCTTTAAATTGTAATAATCTAGCAAAAGCAAGATCCTTATCTTTAAGAACTTCTACCTCATCAAGCCAATCCACTTCATCATCTTGGGGTAACATTCTCTTAGCTTTTAACTCAAACAGAGAAGAAGCTAGCAAAACGAATTCGGCATAATTATCAATATCATTATTTAAATTTTTAATTTCAAAACTAGTAAATAGTTCATGTAAATTTTCTTCAATTTGTATATTTTCAGATGTGTATTTAACAATTAAAGTTTTTAGATTATCTACTAAATAATTTAGTTCCATTAAAAATCAGTCTTATCAAGTATTTCATTTTTGGTTGTGAGCAAGTTTTCAAAATAATATTTAGTTATTTCATCATTACTTATGTTTTCTTTTAGTAAATCATAACCAATATCTTCATGGTTAAGATAGTTGTAAGCCTTTCTGTTAGTTACAATCTTTAATTCAGCTAATATCCTAAAAACCCAGCTATATTCTGATATTGATTTACCAATATCATGTAGAAGTGATAATTTCAATAAATCTACATTTTGTGTACGTTTATATGTTCTGTTCAAAACTTCTAAAGAATGGTGTCTGTCTGCTTTTGACATTTTCCAAAATAATAATTCTAATTCATCATTATTAAGTATTTTTGAAATATATGTTTGGTCTTTTATAGGAATATCCTTATAAAATAAAAACCTTATTGCTCTTCTGGCTTTCAAAATTAATTCACTCATGATCTTGGATGACTTTCTAAAAATGCCTCTTCTAAAAATTCTTTTGTAACTTTAGTATATATCTGCGTCGTTGAAACTGAGCTATGGCCTAAAAATTCTTGAACAGTTCTTAAGTCGCATCCTCCTTCTAACATATGGGTTGCAGTGCTATGTCTCAGTGTGTGTGGATGGATACTGTTATCAAGCGAAACTTTTAATGCTGTATTTTTAATAATTCTAAAAACAGCAGTTCTATCAAGTTCATTTTTTGATTTTGATAAAAATAAAGCTTCTCCTTTGCTCTTTATAAAGGATTCTCTAATTTTTAAATAAATCAATAAATTTTGTTTTAATTCAGTTCCAATAGGTACAATTCTTTCTTTAGACCCTTTCCCTTTTAATTTAATATAAAAATCATCAAGATCTATGTCTGATAAACTAATATTACATAATTCCGATACCCTACATCCAGTCGAGTACAAAACATCAATTATTGTTAGATTTCTAGAATTAAGATAATTATCATGTTTATAAAAATTAATCATTTTTTCAATTTCATTAACGCTTAGTACCTCAGGAAGTTTTCTCTTTGATTTCAATTGAAATTCAGTGACTTTTATATTTACAATATTTTCAACTTCGTATAGGTAATTAAGAAAATTCTTAATAGTTGAGTAGTATCTTTTTTTGGTTGAAGCTGAGTAGTTAAATTCAGATAGATCTATAAAATAATTTTCAATACTTTGCTGAGATATTTCAGTATCTTGTAAGTAATAAGATAATTTTTTTAAATCAGAAACATAAGAATTTACTGTGTTTTGAGATAAGCCTTTTTGATATATTAAATATTCTGAATATGTTTCGATTAATTCGTTAGTCTTTAACTTTTTGTCCATCTTCGACATTCTCAATAACAAATTCTATATTTTTAGAAGCTGCGATAAAGGAATTAAACATAGGAGCAGGTTCCCACGGTCTTGATTTAAATTCAGGATGAAATTGAGAAGCTACAAAGTATGGATGGTCTTTTAGCTCTATCATTTCAATTAAATCTTCATCCGGAGATAAACCGCTAAATATTAATCCATTGTCTTCTAGATTCTTACGAAATTTATTATTCACTTCATATCTATGTCTATGGCGCTCATAAACTATCTCGTTATTATATATTTCATTTGCAGTCGTATCTGATTGTATTTTACAAGGGTAAGTACCTAGCCTCATCGATGCTCCTATATCGTCATCTTCTAAATTTTGATTAGGCAATAAATCAATAACTGGATTTTTTGTTGTTTGGGAAAATTCGGTAGAATTCGCATCAGAAATACCACACACATTTCTTGCAAATTCTATGACTGCACACTGCAAACCTAAACATATTCCTAAAAAAGGTATTTTATTTTTTCTTAAAAATTCTATCGCCAATATTTTTCCTTCTATTCCCCTATAGCCAAATCCTCCAGGAACAACTACTCCATTTAATTTCTTTAATTCATCTAAGTCAAAATTGTCAGCGTCAATCCATAAGAGATCTAAATTTACTTTGTTTTGTAAACAAGCGTGTTTTAATGCTTCCACAACTGACATGTAACTGTCTGGTAATCCAAAATATTTTCCAAGAATTGCAATTTTAATATTTTGTTGAACACCATCTTTTAATGAAAGCATTTGTTTCCATTGAGTAAGATTTGGGTCTTTAGAATTTAGCGATAAACGTGTATTAACTGAAGAGTCCAAGCCTTCCTCATGCATTTTTATAGGTATGTCATATATATCATCAAGGTCTGGAGCATTGATTACATTATCTATGCTTACATCACAAAAAAGTGATACCTTGTTTTTAATTTCATCATTTAATTCTTGCTCTGATCTCAGAACAATTATGTCAGGACTAATACCGTAGCTTCTCAGCATAGAAACGGAGTGTTGTGTTGGTTTGGTTTTCAATTCAGTGCTTGGTCCTATAAAAGGTACCAAAGTGACGTGTACAAACATAACATTTTCTTGTCCAAATTCTTTTCTAATTTGTCTTGCAGCTTCAAGAAACGGTAATATTTCAATATCACCAACAGTTCCACCTATTTCTGTTATCTGAACATCAACATCATTAGAGATACCTTTAATTCTTCTTTTTATTTCATCTGTTATATGAGGTATTACTTGAACTGTATCTCCAAGATAATCACCCTTACGCTCTCTATCAATTACTTTCCTATAAATGCTACCAGTAGTTACATTTGCATCTTTTCTTAAATTAACACCTGTAAACCTTTCATAATGACCTAAGTCTAAATCTGTTGTAGCTCCATCCTCAGTTACAAATACCTCACCATGCTGAAAGGGATTCATTGTGTCAGGGTCGACGTTTATATAAGGATCTAATTTTTGATTAACAACTGAAAGACCTCGAGATTTGAGCAAGTTTCCAAGAGATGCTGAAGTAATCCCTTTGCCAAGACCAGAGACTACACCACCGGTGACAAATATGTATTTGGTCACGTTGAAATAATAACAGGTTTATTTCTATTGTGAAGAATTATCTAAGTATTTGGTTTAAGAAATGATCAAGTTTAGGATTGTCACTCACTTCTAAAACTTTTAATTTGTTTTTTGATAATCTATAATCATAAATTGTATTTTGTTGTTCATTGCCTTCTATGACTTCTGCTCCATCAAATTGAATAGAAAAATCTTGATTCTTAAAAATAGTAATTTTAATATCTGATTTATTATCCAAAACTATTGAACGTGGAAACTTAGTGAATGGAGAGATTGGTGTAATGATAAGAGAATTTATACTTGTTTGTACAATTGGTCCACCAGCAGAATAGTTGTATGCCGTTGAACCTAGAGATGATGAGATAATTAATCCGTCTGCTCTAAGTTTTACTTTTTGATTATATGTTTCAATTTGCATATCAAGCATCCTCGTTGGAGCATTTTTAATAAGAACAATTTCATTAAATGCAGGTTGAAATTCATCATTATTTTGAATTATTGGAGTTCTATTTTTAAAATTTTCAAAATTTTCATTAATTATTGAATCAAAATCAATGCTATCAAAAGAATTAACTAAGTAACCGACAGTTCCAGATCCTAAATTCAATACAGGTACTGAAAGTTTCCATCCAAGACTCATTGCTTTTAAGGCAGTGCCATCTCCACCAACACTAATTATTAATTCAAAACCAGCTTCGTTATCACTATTTTGTAATTCTGAATCAGCCAAAATTTTTTCATAAATAATTTTTTGTTTATCAAGATAATTAATTAATTCAACTGCTTGTTTGGACTTAAAATATTTCTTTGATGAAACAATAGCTAATTTATTCATAGATACATTATAGATGACTTATAATGTTCATAAAGTGATACCTATATCGGACATAAATCCAGCAAGAAATACTCCCGTAATTTCAAGAATATTTATGTTTGCTACTGTAGGTGTTTTTCTATTAATACAACCAAAAAACCAAATAGAATTATTTAATTTTTTTTATCAATATTCAGCAATTCCTTGTGAGCTAGTTAATTTTTCTCCGATATCAGAATCGCAATTTTATAACAATGATTGTTTCAATAGTCAGTCCAGTTCAATATTCCCAGAAAAAAATTTATTGCTAAGTGTGATCTCTGCAAATTTTTTTCATGCAAATTTTATTCACATATTAGGCAATCTATGGAGTTTCTGGATATTTGGAAATAATGTCGAAGATAAACTTGGGAAATTTCGTTTTATAATCTTTTTAATATTTATTGGGATTATAAGTATTTCAGTACATACTTATTTAAATCAAGATAGCCTAATTCCAATAGTTGGAGCATCGGGAATTGTATCTGGGTTAATGGGAGCATATGTATTTATGTTTCCAAATGCAAGATTGTTAGTACTTGTACCATTTGGTTTTTTATTTCCAACAACAATAAAAGCTAAATTTTTTATGGTTTTTTGGTTTTTGTCGCAAATATTGATTTCAATTAGTGATCAAAATATTTCTTGGGAGGCTCATGTGGGTGGCTTTGTTTTTGGATATTTATTATTAAGAATTTTCAACAACAAGAGGTACAATGTCTGAAAAATTAGTTAATTGATAGTCTGCAAGACTTTTATCAAGATAATTATCTACACCTGAAGAAACTAAAAAACTAGTAGCATTCAAATACTTACTGAAAATAATATCAGTATCTACCCTGTCACCTATTACATAATTTATTGTTATATTATTAATTTTAAAATATGATGGGTACATTTCTCCAGACTTTCCTAAACTTTGTATATTTATAGATAATTCATCTTCGATAATTTTTACAACGGCACCATTTCCAGGCTGCTCCCCATATTCAGTTGGGTAAGTCAAGTCTTTATTAAGGCAAAATATCTGTTTACCATTTTGAACTTGAGAAATAATATCTTTGATTTCTATCTCATTATTAATTTCTTTTCTCCCAATAAGAATTGCATCAGAAATACTAAGATTTACAATCTTTACATTTAATGTCTCAATATATTTTTTTAATTCATCTGAACCATAAATATATATACTATTTAATTTTTTTGATACCTGGTCTTTGAAAATTATTAATGGGGTAATAATTTTATTAATATCAATTTCAAGATTTAATAATGTAACTAATTTCTCTCTAATTTCTGAAGGTGATTGAGAACTATTGTTTGTTGTAAAGTATATTTCTATATTGTTTTCTCTTAACTCTAATATTGCTTCTCTAACACCATCTATTAAAGTTTCACCTTTAAATAATGTTCCATCAAGGTCTGTAGCGATTGTTTTCACGTTTTTCTTCCATTAATAAAACTCTTGCTGTAATTCCACTTGCTTCATAAAAATTTTTTGCAACTCTGTCACTTGGAAGTGTGATAGTTCTCAATGTTGAATTTATTGATTTTACATATTTTCGAATAGATTCAAGTATAAAAGTCCCAAGTGATAACTGTCTGAACTCATTCTTTACAAATATTTCTACTAGTAACGAGTAGTTATTGTTTTCACAAATTTTTGCATAACCTATAGGTTCATCTTCACAACAAAGTAGGAAGCTGTGTTCTTTGTCAAAAATTAATGTTGAGTAATAATCAATTAAATCCTTATCAATTGAAGACATGCTTTCATGAAATAAATTAATTAATTCTTTAGGTATTTTTGCTTCATTGTCTACTGTAAAAGTAAATCCAAAATCGTTATAACTATACACAATCAATGCATACTTTAGATCTTGGTTTTGCTAATTGAGTATTTCTCAATACCATGAAACAAACTGTGCATGTAAATTCATCTTCACTTTTATCGTCTGCAATATCGTCTAATTTTAAATCTGATTTTTTAACATTTCTTTTTTCAGCTGCATCAACTGACATAAATGAACCTTCTGCTTCATCAGCATCATCCACTGATTTTTTTTCAGTTTCAACTCTTGCCTCAAGAGACTCCGTCTCTACTTCTTCCTTTTCTTCCTCTTCGGCTGGAGCTTCAACTTCTTCAATATCGTCTTCTTCTAAATCTTCAAGCGTGGGCTCTTCTATTTCTTCAGTTTCTTTTTTAGCCATACATACTCCTTACGTCCATAAATATTACTAAATTTTAAATTGTATGGTACGATTTTCAATAAATATCTCAGCAGGTCCATTGTCAAAAAAATCACCATCAATTTCGATAGGATCTGATGTATTTACTATTAATTTTGATGATTTTTTAGTAATAACATCTGATTCTCTTAAATGTAGTCCCTTTTGAGCTAAAAAAAATATTTTCATAGCTTTTAACTTAGAAACTGCAAATATCTGTACATTGAGTTTGCCGTCTTGCAAACTTGACTTTGGTGATATATTCCAACCTCCACCAAAATATTGTGCATTACAAACACAAATATTGAACGCTTTATTATTAAATTTATATTTTTCTAAATCAATATTTATCTTATTTGCTTTCGCGAATATTATTTTTATCCAAAAACTGATAGGATATCTAAAACGACGAATTAATTTTGGCATACGTTCACTAATTTCAACGGTTGAAGCTAAAAAACCAATATTGAGCACATTTATAAAATATTTTTTATTTGTCTTTGTCTCAACCTTTCCAACATCAATTTCGTAATATGATTCAGAATTTAAGTGCTTTACACTTTTTTCAATGTCTTGAGGCAAAGCAAATGTTCTTATGAAATCAGAACCACTTCCAGCTGGTAAACAAGCAACTTGAGGGTTAGGCACTCTGTTGATCATTAGTGCATTAACAAGAGAATTTAAACTACCGTCTCCACCGATAGCACAATACTGGTACATATTGCTATCACTATATTTTTCTATAATTATTTTAAGATCATCTATGCTTTTAGTAGCAAAATATTCAAAGTCTATATTTTCAGCATTTAATAAATTTTCTATGTAATCTTTTGATAAATTTTTACCTCTGGAATTAAGATTGTGAATTACTATATATTTTTTCATGTCATAGTTTTTTGAATAAGTTTATTGTTAAATATATCATTAATTTCTTCAAATTCAGTATCGCTATAAATTACAGCAAGTTTTTTTGATAATTCTGAAGCCTCTTTAGCTACCTTAATAAAATCTCCTATGTTTAATCCAAACTTATTTATTACGTATTCAATATTACTTGTCTTCATATATTCATAGAAAACACTAAACCAAGAAAAGTTTAATTTCATTGGTTTCCCAACTCCATTAGCTACCTCAGTTTTATTTACTAATTCCAAAGAAGAATTAAATGAAGATAACAAAGAATCAAATTTATCATTAAGAGCAAACTCTGCTCTTTCGTTTGTTATTCCAGATGAAATATACATTAGTTTAAATTCTATATCTTTATTTTTTTCTTTATTAAATAAATAAATAGCTGGTATTAAATTATCTCTGTAAGTTTGAGTAAGTACTAAACCTTTATCAGAATTCAAGAATCCTAACTGATTAAGGACACCATACTTGGCACTAAAAAGTTTTTCCAACTTATCAGTTTTATACATGTTTTGATAGGCAAAAAAACTCTTTCTAAGTAATTCGACTGCTTCATCTTCGTTATATATGTTGAGTAAATTTAATATTGAAGAATAATTTACTGAAAAAGCTGAAATTAAATCATTAGGTTTTAAAGTAAAAAGGTTACTGTACCATTCCCGATTAACACTTTTATCATAAGAAAGAAAAGCAAAACCTTTATCATCAATACCTCTCCTACCAGCTCTTCCACTTAGTTGTAAAAATTCTGACTGTGTTAAAGGTCTAGTTTTAATTCCATCGTATTTGTGAAGCCTGTCTATATAAATTGATTTAGCAGGCATATTTATGCCTAATGCCAATGTTTCAGTAGCAAATAAATATTTAATATATCTGTTCAAAAACAAATACTCAACAAATTCTTTAACTATTGGGGCAAGGCCAGCATGATGAAAACCAACTCCTCTTGACCACATCCACATATGTTCATCTAAATTTAATAAGTTAATTTCTTCTGGGGTCAAATCTTTAAAAACTTCATTATATTTATCTTTAATATCATTTTTGTTTTCTATAACACTCATTTTATTTGCCAATTGTCTTGAGCTAGATTCAACTCTTTCTCGAGAAAAAAAGAAAAATATAACAGGTAACAAGTTTCTAGACTCAAGATATGCAGCTTGTTCATTTAATTTTGGCTTAGTGAACTGTTTAGCTTGCCTATCAAATTTAAATATTTTTCTATTCTTATTGTCCTTTGAAGATTTAATAATTTTTATATTTTTATCACTTTTTGAACTGGTAACTAGTGAAATCTCTAAAGGTATTGGTCTTATCTCTGAATTTACTAATGAAGTTGATCCCCTAAGTGATACGATCCATTCAAGAAATTCATTTTTATTTTTAATGGTTGCTGATAAACACAAAAACTTTATATTTTGATTTGCGTGGATAATAATTTCTTCCCACGTTGTACCACGATCTTTATCACCTAGATAATGAACCTCATCTAAAATTATCAAACCAGTATTTTCTAATTTTTCATCATTACTAAATATCATATTTCGTAATATTTCCGTTGTAGCTACAACTAATTCGGAGTCCTTATTAATTGTCCTATCCCCTGTTAATAGCCCCGTGCTGATCCCATCTCTGTTAAAATCATTAAATTTTTGATTTGATAGTGCCTTTATCGGCGTAGTGTAAAATACATTTTTTTGTTTACTTAAGTAATGCTCGATAGATTTTTCTGCAATATAAGTTTTGCCTGAACCTGTTGGGGCAACTACTAAAACATTATTGTTACTTTTTATATCATTAATTGCTTCAATTTGAAAGTCATCAGCGATAAACATTCTTAGTTTTTATTCTTACTCAATAACAAAACAAGCTCAATAAGTAAATAAAGAGGAATTGTAAATATGAATAAAGTTATAGGATCACCGGTAGGTGTGATAATTGCTGAAAATATTAATACAAATAAAAAAATTTCTTTTCTGTTGTTAGTAAATAAAGATCTTTTAATGATATTTTTTTTAATTAGAAAGTAAATGACTAAAGGAGTTTGAAAAGAGAATCCAAACAAAATTGATATTCTTGAAATTAGTTGAAAATAATTTTGGGTTCTTAATAAGAATTCAGATTCATTAAATTCTAGTAAGAAGTTTATACCAATTGGTATTGTTTTATATGCAGAAAATATACCTAAATAAAATAATATTATAAAAGTTATTAAATATGTTAGGAATACAATATGAGAAGTTTTCTCTAATGCAGGTTTAAAAAAATAACCTAGAATGAAAATTACTAGAGGCATTGAAACGGTTAATGAAACAAAAAATGTATTTAATATCTTGACTTGAAATCCCTCATATATTGTAAAAGCCACAAGATCAGTTGTTGAGTATCCAGCACTTATTAATGGATTGATTAAAATTTTATAGATTGAAGTGTAATTCAAATATATGGTTATAAATAATATAGCTATAACTATGAGAGAAATATAAATTCTATAATTTAACTCTTTAAAATGATCAAAAAATTTTTTATTTTCCATTAATTATTCTTCTTCTAGCCAGACCCATTTTTGTTCAATCGTGTCATCACCAATAACTTTTCTTACTTGGTCCGATTTTGAACTATTAAAAAATTGTAAAACTTTGCTAACTTTATCTTTATCAAGCAAACCTAAGGATAAAAATATAATGATAACTAATTCAACAAGACTCATACTTTTAATTTCTTAATTAATTTTGTTTTTCTAATACTAATTTCATTTGCTATTGATTGTGGAGTTATTATTTCTATGTCATTGAAATGATTAAGGGCAAAGTTTAAAGCATTCGATTCTGAATAAAATGTTACTATAGCTTGTCTTCCTTTCACTTTTATATTTTTTTGATTAAAACCGTTAAGAACTGTTTCTTTTTCAAAATTAAATTTTAATTCAATTATTGATCTTTTTGTTTTTTTGTTATTTTTAAACTCAGTATTGTCGAATACATCAATAATTCTATTTAAAAGAAATGTTTTATAAGTTTCATCATCTAAATCTATTGCCTCTAATACGATGCCATCGGAGTTAGTTGTAAGAG
>Ga0209036_1000820_pt1 | contig 13330 bp, 11 predicted proteins | sample MarorgKNORR_S2LV_3_FD_188222 | JGI IMG/M metagenome (GOLD analysis project Ga0209036, IMG submission 188222) | Marine microbial communities from the Southern Atlantic Ocean, analyzing organic carbon cycling - DCM_A/KNORR_S2/LV (SPAdes) (version 2) | ecosystem: Environmental > Aquatic > Marine >... | reverse complement strand
TTCCTCAACCCGGATACTAGGCCAAACCCGACCATCAGAAAAAACAGAGTGGATGTGTAAATCTGATGCAATTAAAAATAAACCAGTTGGACTCTTAAAAAATTCCTTACGAGTTTGAGAATAATTTAATGAAATTGATATTAGAAAAATTAAAATTAAAATTTTTTTCATTCTATTTTTTTTATTCAATTTATGAAAATTTAATTATTTTAACACAAACATAATCCTATGAAAAAACAACGAAATATTCTTTTAGTTATTCTTTCCTTATACACTCTTGCTTTTATTGAAAATGAAAAAGAACAAAAACAAACCATACCAAATTTTGAAGTTGAAATAGTTCACAAAACAAACCAGTTTGATTCTTTGAGCGATAATTCCAAAAGTATATTTAACAATAAAGATTTGAATGGCTGGATTATTTACGGAACCGAAAAGTGGTATGTAGAAGATGGTTTATTGGTTTGCGAAAGTGGTCCGGATAAAAAGTATGGGTATCTTGGTACCGAAAACTTTTACAAAAACTTTGTACTTAGTTTAGATTTTAAACAAGAAGCAAATGGAAATAGTGGCGTTTTTTTCAGATCTACAGTTGATGGAACTAAAGTAAGTGGGTGGCAAGTCGAGGTTGCTCCACCTGGGTTACACACGGGAGGTATATATGAATCTTATGGAAGAGGCTGGCTTATACAACCGGATGAAGGTAAAGACTCCTCACTAAAAATGGGCAGTTGGAATAATCTTAAAGTTAAAGTTTATCAAGATACCGTTACTACATGGCTAAATGGAGAAATGATGATCACTCTTAGTGATCAAAAGATCGGTGATGCAAATGGTAGAATAGCATTACAAATTCATGACGGCGGAGGAATAAAGGTGAAATGGAAAAATATAAAAATTCAGGAATTATAATTAATTATATCACCCGATGAGTGATTTTTTTTAGCTCCTGTTACACTTTTTAAACAATTAATTTCATTATTTATACGTAATATTCCAAGGTAAGCGAATATAAGCGCTTCTTTAAAATTTATTATTTCTTTTTTAGGAATTATAACTTTATGTTTAATTTTTGATTTAATTCTTTCAATTAGGTTATTATTAAAAACGCCTCCACCTGTTATTAAAATTTTATTCATACTATATTTTTTTACTGATTCATTAATTTGAAAGGAAATATGATCAATAAATGTCATTAAAATATCATCTGGCTTTAAGAGCTTTTTCTCAATTAATGGAATAATCAATTCATTAACAAATTCAATTCCTAAAGATTTGGGACCAGATTTCTGATAAAAATCAAGATTATTGAGTTCGCTTAACAATATTTTATCTGTTTGACCACTCTTTGATAAAAATCCATTTCTGTCATACTCATGACCCATTTTTTTTGAGTAATAGTTCAAAACTGTATTAACAGGACATATGTCGAAAGCTTGGATCTCCTCATTTGTTTTTATTGATATGTTTGCAAACCCTCCTAAATTTAAGCAGAATTTGTAGTTCATAAACAAGTTTAAATCACCAATAGGTACAAGTGGTGCTCCTTGTCCACCTAAATTAACATCTTGGACTCGAAAGTTACAAACTACCTTAGTTCTTGTTTTTTGACTTATTACTTTTCCGTCTCCAATTTGTAATGTAAGACCTTTTTCAGGTTCATGAAAAACTGTATGCCCATGAGAAGAAATTAAGTCGATTCTAGGAACTGAAAAATCAATGATGAACTGATTAATGTATTTAGAAATAAGTAAACCAAATTTAATATTTAATTTTTTTATTTCTTCATTATTTAGTTTTATGGCATCCCTGAGATAATTTTTCCATATTTTATCATATTTGTATGTGTGGGTTCCTAGAATTTTGAAATTAGAAATATCTTTTGAATTAAACGAAACCAGGCAGAAATCCAAACCGTCCATGGAAGTTCCACTCATAACCCCCAAAACGTTTATAGAATTTTTCAAGATTTTTAATATTATTGAAGCTAGTTGTAATATATAAAAGATTAGTTTACTAGTGATGAAAGATTGTTAATTGTTTCAGACGGGTTTTTTGATTTGAAAACAAAACTTCCAGCGACTAATATGTCGGCACCACATTTAACTAATTTCTTTGCATTTTTAGATGAAACTCCTCCGTCGATTTCGATCAATGTTTTTGAGTTGGTTTCAATTATTAGTTTTTTTAGATCCTTAATTTTTTTGTAAGAATTTTCAATAAAAGTTTGCCCACCAAATCCTGGATTGACACTCATTAAGCACACCAGGTCTAGTTCAGATATAATAGATGTCAGAGATGAAATGGGTGTGTGTGGGTTAATAGCAACACCAGCCTTCATGTTAAGATTTTTAATTTTTTGAACAATGCTGTGTAAGTGTTTACATACTTCAACATGTACAGTTAAAATATTTGCACCCATATCAGCAAATTTTTTGATATATTTTTCAGGTTCAACTATCATGAGATGAACATCTAATGGTTTTTTAGCGGAATTTTTTAAAACTTTCATTATTGGTGATCCAAAAGATATATTTGGCACAAAAACTCCATCCATTACATCAATGTGAAACCAATTGGCTTTACTTTTATTAACCATATCTATTTCAACATCTAACTTTCCAAAGTCACAAGCCAGCATTGATGGGGCAATAAATTTCATTATTAACCTAAATATGTTTTTAGAATTTTACTTCTTGATGTATGTTTAAGTCTTCTGATTGCTTTTTCTTTAATTTGTCGGACTCTTTCTCTGGTGAGATCAAATGTTTCACCAATTTCTTCTAGTGTCATTGCATGTTTTTCACCAAGTCCAAAATAAAGTCTTACTACATCCGCCTCTCTTGGTGTCAATGTTTCTAGCGCTCTTTCAATCTCTGTTCTTAGGGATTCATGAAGTAAATTTTTATCTGGGTTTGGAGACTCTCCACTTCTCAAAACATCATATAAATTTGAATCTTCACCTTCAACAAGCGGTGCATCCATCGAAACATGTCTTCCTGAATTCTTCATTGATTCTTTGACATCAGAAATTGTCATATCTAATTCTTTTGCAATTTCTTCAGCAGATGGAACCCTCTCATTAGCTTGCTCTAAAAAAGCATACATTTTATTGATTTTATTGATTGATCCAATTTTATTAAGAGGTAATCTAACTATTCTTGACTGTTCAGCTAAAGCTTGGAGAATAGATTGTCGTATCCACCAAACCGCATAGGAAATGAATTTAAAACCTCTAGTTTCATCAAATCTTCGAGCCGCTTTTATAAGACCTAAATTTCCCTCATTAATTAAATCAGGCAGAGTTAAACCTTGGTTTTGATATTGTTTTGCAACCGAAACAACAAATCTTAAATTTGCTTTGGTAAGCTTATCTAGAGCAAATTCATCACCAGCTCTTATTTTTTGAGCCAATTCAACCTCTTCTTCAGCTGTAATTAAATCTACCTTTCCAATTTCTTGTAAATATTTATCAAGAGATGCGGTTTCTCTGTTGGTAACCTGTTTAGTAATTTTTAATTGTCTCATATAAAAGTGTTAAAATTATTATACGTTAAAATTTATCAAAAGGTTACAATTTATTTAAAAAAAATAACTGATTTGTTTATTTATTATTTCTATTTCTGTTATCTCTTCCTCTGTTATCAGATCTTGGTGGTCTAGGAGGTCTTTCAACAAAGCCCTCAGGTTTTTCTAACAAAGCTTTTCTAGAAACTTTTTCTTTTCTGGTTCTAGGGTCTACTCCGAAATATTTAACTTCTAACTCATCGCCAAGCTTTAATACATCACTCACATTGTTCGTTCTTTCCCAAGCAATTTCACTTACATGTAATAAGACTTCGTTTCCAGGAGCATCTAAATATTCGACAACTGCACCAAAATCAAGCATTTTTATGACTTTAACTTTATAAGTGTTTCCTTTTTCAGGTTTAAATAATAAAGATTCAATTTTTGAAATCACTGAATCTATTCCTTCTTGATCAGTACCAAGGATTTCAACAATTCCTTCTTCAGTTTCAGGATCTTCATTGATTACTATAGTACAGCCAGTAGTTTTTTGTAACTCTTGAATAACTTTACCACCAGGACCAATAAATGGACCTATAAATTCATTAGGAATTCTGCTTGTTACCATTTTAGGAGAGTGCGCTTTAACATCTGCGTTAGGTTTTTCTATTGTCTCTGCTATTTTATTTAAAATATGCAATCTTCCATTTCTAGCTTGTTTTAAGGCATTAACTAGAATTTCATATGATAACCCTTTAATTTTAATATCCATTTGACAAGCAGTAATACCTTCGGAAGTTCCTGTTACTTTAAAATCCATATCACCTAGATGGTCTTCATCACCAAGAATGTCGCTTAGAACAGCATAACGTTCACCATCTGAAATAAGTCCCATTGCAATTCCTGAAACAGGTCTTTTGATTTGTACTCCAGCATCCATTAGAGCCAGAGTTCCTGAACATACTGTTGCCATTGATGAAGAACCATTGGACTCAAGAACTTCGCTTACGACTCGGACCGTATATGGACAATTTTCAGGAATCATTCCTTTTAGTCCTCTTTGGGCCAAATTTCCATGCCCAACTTCTCTTCTTGATGTTCCCCTTAGAGGTCTAGCTTCTCCAGTACAAAAGGGAGGAAAGTTGTAGTGTAAATAAAAAGTTTCTTCCCCTTCATAAGAAGGCATATCAATTTTATTTGCTTCTCTTGATGTTCCTAAAGTTACCGTTGCTAGAGCTTGAGTTTCACCTCTAGAAAATATTGCTGAACCGTGTGTTGAAGGTAAGTAGTCAACTTCACTCCAAATTTCTCTAATTTCGTCAGTTTTTCTTCCGTCAAGTCTAATACCTTCACTAAGAGTAAGTTCTCTTATAGCTTCTTTTTGAGATTTACTAAAATATTTTCCAATTAATTTTCCGTTTTCTTCAATTTCTTCATCCGAGAACAATGCTTTAACATCCTCTTTTAAGCTTGAAAAAGCTAAACTTCGTTCAGCCTTTGAAGTGCCTTTTTTTGCTATTGCATAACACTTATCGTAACAAGCATCGTGAATAGTTTTAGATAACTCCTCATTTTCTTCAGAAGTTTCATATTCTCTGACTTCTTTTCTCCCAACAGCATTTGCTAGTCTTTCCTGAGCTTCAATTTGAATTTTGATAGATTCGTGAGCAAATTTTATAGCATCTGCCATTTCTTCTTCGCTACATTCATCCATTTCTCCTTCAACCATCATAACAGAGTCTGCGGAAGCACCCACCATCATATCTATATCTGAGTTGTCTAACTGAGATCTACTGGGATTAATAATAAACTCACCATTGACTCTTGCAACTCGGGCTTCAGAAATTGCACATTCAAAAGGAAAATCGCTTAGCTGAATTGCAGCTGAAGCTGCAAGTCCAGCAAGAGCATCTGGCATAACATCTTCGTCGTGCGACATAAGTTGAATCATGACTTGTACCTCTGAATGATAGTCTTTAGGAAATAAAGGTCTAAGGACTCTGTCGACTAAACGCATTGTTAAAATCTCTCCGTCACTTGGGCGAGCTTCTCTTTTGAAAAAACCTCCTGGGTATCTACCAGCAGCAGCAAATTTTTCTCTGTAATCAACTGTCAAAGGAAGAAAATCAACGTTTCCTGATTCATAATTTGATACCACTGTACATAAAAGCATTGCCTTGCCCATTTGGACAACAACAGAACCATGTGCTTGTTTTGCTAATTTTCCAGTTTCAAGTGTAATTGTTCGTCCATCACCAAGATTAATAGACTCATTGTAAATTTTAGTTTTCATATTTTTCATTAATTAATTTAAGTTGTTGTGTCTTGAAAGGCAGAATACCAATGAAAAACTATGATTGTAGTAGTTAATTATTTTCGTAGTTTCAATTTTTTAATAATATCTCTATATCTACTTATATCTTTGTTCATGAGATAGTTTAGTAAACTTTTTCTCTTACCTACCATCATGACCAATGATCTTTCGGTGTTGAAATCTTTTCGGTTTTTTTTAAGATGGTTTGTTAGGTGATTTATTCTTTCTGTGAATAGTGCAATTTGGCCTTCAGCAGATCCAGTATTTTTTTTAGAACCTCCATGTTCTTTAAAAATTTTTTCTTTTTTTTCTTTTGTCAAATACATTCCAATATTTATTAATAATTTTTATGTATCCAAAAATTTAATCTTTGGAGGCGCAAATATAGTACTAAATTTTATAATGAGCCATTCTTAGTAATTTTGCGAATTTTCCGGTTTAGTATAAGATCTATATACAAATTAATCTTTTCTTTTATTTTGGTTCGGTGGGAAATAAAATCTAAAAAACCATGTTCTAATAAAAATTCAGAAGTCTGAAAACCGTCTGGTAAATCTCTACCTGTCGTGTCTTTTACTACCCTTGGGCCAGCAAAACCAATCAAAGCACCAGGCTCAGAAATATTGATGTCTCCTAGCATTGCAAAAGATGCAGTAGTCCCACCTGTTGTTGGATCAGTACAAAGTGAAATATAAGGTATTTTAAACTTTGATAATTGAGCTAATTTAGCAGATGTTTTCGCCATTTGCATTAATGAAATAGCACCTTCCATCATTCTTGCTCCACCAGATTTCGAAATGATTAATAACGGTATTTTTTTTTCAATTGATTTGTCAATTGCATTCGAAATTTTTTCACCAACGACAGATCCCATTGATCCACCAATGAAGCTAAAATCCATACAAGCGATTACAATCTCTTTCCCCATTGATTTTCCAATTGCAATTCTAATTGCATCTTTTAATCCTGTTTTTTTTTGAGCATCTTTATTTCGTTGTTTGTAAGATTTATTGTCAGAAAACAATAGAGGATCTTTTGAACTTATTTTTTTATTTAGCTCTGCGTAGTCTTTATCAAAAAGTATATTAAAATATTCTTCACTTCCTATTCTAAGATGAAAATCATCTTCTGGTGAAACGTAAAAATTTTTTTCTAATTCTTCGGTATCAATTATTTTTCCTGTTGGTGTTTTGTGCCATAAGCCTTCAGGGGTATCCTTCTTTTCTTCGGTGCTAGTCCTAATCCCCTTTAGTGTTCTTTTAAACCAGGCCATACAAATAAAGTTTTTTCAAATATAATAAAGTATGTTATTGTAATGTGTTAACATTGTTTAAATCATGAAATGCTTGTGTTAACCTTGTTTTGAAGCTCTCTTCTGCTTGTCTTAGCCAAACTCTTGGGTCATAATATTTTTTGTTAGGAACATCGTCTCCCAATGAGTTTCCAATTTGTGTTTTTAAAAAATCTTCATTTGCTTCAAAGTAATCTCTAACTCCACACATGAACGCATATTGCATATCAGTGTCGATATTCATTTTAATTGCTCCATAATCAATAGCTTCACGAATTTCCTCTTTTGATGAACCAGAACCACCATGAAAAACAAAATCAATAGAATTTGGTTTTACACCATATTTTCTTGAAATGTATTCTTGCGAGTTTTTTAAAATTTTTGGGGTTAGTTTGACATTACCAGGCTTATAGACACCATGAACATTTCCAAATGCTGCAGCAATAGTAAATCTATTACTTATTTCGGATAATTGCTCATATGCATAAGCAACTTCCTCGGGTTGAGTGTAAAGTTTAGAATCATCAACATCTGTATTATCAACACCATCTTCTTCACCTCCTGTGATTCCAAGTTCAATTTCTAATGTCATACCCATTTTATCCATTCTCTTTAAATATTCTTTACAGATGGAAATATTTTCTTCTAAACTTTCTTCAGAAAGATCTATCATATGTGAACTAAATAATGGTTTTCCGTTTTTTTGAAATTCAATTTCACTTTCAGCAAGTAGACCATCGATCCATGGTAGTAATTTTTTTGCTGCATGGTCAGTATGTAAAATAACGGGGACCTGATATGCCTTGGACAATTCATGAACATGTTTTGCTCCTGCTACTGCTCCTTTAACAGCAGCCTTTTGATTTTCATTTTTAAGACCTTTTCCGGCATTAAAAATAGCTCCACCATTTGAAAATTGAATTATAACCGGAGAATTCAAACACGATGCTGTTTCTAATACACTATTTATTGAATTTGAACCAATAACATTAACCGCTGGTAAAGCAAACTTCTTTGTTTTAGCCAACTTAAAAATTTTTTGAACATCATCTCCAAAAACAACACCACTTTTTATATTTGACATAATTTATTATTTGGATTTTAAAAGTAAAAAGAAATATTGATTTAAAATGGATAATTAAGACCAATGTTGAATACTGCTTTTTTTAGATTAAAATCCGTAAACCATCTTTCACTTTTTTCCAATGCAGGGTTATAGGTTTTTAGACCCATATCTAATCTAATTATAAAATAACCTAAATTGTATCTAAGGCCAAAACCAGAACCAATTGCAATCTCATCTAGATCTCTAAAATTAGTAAAACTACGTTTGCTATCTGTAGTATCGTCGAAAACGTTCCAAATATTTCCAAAATCGGTAAAAATAGCTGAATCTAACTTTCCTATCAATTTAAAACGATATTCAATATTGAATGCAATTTTCATATTAGCTTCATTAAATTCGCTTGTTGCTCCACTACTACCCGGACCCAATCTATAAACTTCCCATGCTCTATTATCGTTTGAACCTCCAGCAAAAAATGATTTCGAAAAAGGAATGTTGCTTGAATTTCCAAAGGGAATAGCAATTCCATAAAAACCTCTAAAAGCTACTGTCGATGATGGGGATAAAGACCAATATTTTATGTAGTTAAACTCTGACTTAAAAAATTGAGAGTAAGCTAGCCCTAGGAGTTTTTTATTTCCAAATTCATTTTTAGAAAGTGAAAAAGGATTTGAAAGTAAGTCAATTAGATTTCCTGAAAGTTCAACTTTAAGTTTATATTGAGAAAAGTTTTGATCATAAATATTGAGTCTGTTATTTTTGATTAAAGAGAAATTGGAACCAATTATTAAATTATTTGCTATCAGTCGATTTTTTCTGTCATTTATATAGCCTACCCTGTTAAAATCATTTTGGGAAACATTAAGGTTTTTTGAAATAACATCGTTTATGAAGTAATCTATACCTTGAGGAATCGTTAGGTTGTTATTTAAATTGTAATACGAATTATTTGTATTATATTTTTTTGAAATTGAATTTATAGCGTCGTATGAGTTTGAATAAATATTGAAATAATTTATACTGTTTTTATTATTTACCAATTCAATATTGATTAAACCTAATTTATACTGGTTTTTTTTTGAAACCCAGTCGTAATCAAAATTTAATTTAAAACTTTGCCTGTCAAGTCCAATATTTGTTTGTTTGGAGGTCCCTATGCTTAAATATGTTATTGGTTCATTTTCAATTGGAATTATTTTTTTGGAAACAAATGGCAAATAAAATCTTGGGAATCTAATATTTAAATCAACACCAAACTCAGAAATAGTAGTGTTAGCTGACTTGCCAATAGTTCCTCTTGTACTTAGTTGTAATCTTTCAGCTCCTTTAAAAACATTTCTACTATTAAAGGAATTCTCAAAAGCAATTCCAATATCTTCAATGTTAGAATGTTTTAAATCAAAGCCAAAACCCAGCGAAAATCTCTTTTTTGAACTGAGAAGTATGTTGGCTTCTAAATTATCATCTGATCCATTTAAATATTTGTAATTTACCGAAGGATACTTAAAATTATCAAGGTTGTTAAACTGTTTGATTGTTTTAGATCTGTCTAAATCACTATACAAATCACCATTTTTAAATGATACAAGTTCAGTTAAAAATTCAGGTTTATATCTCAATTCACCAGATGAAAAGATGTTTATATTTTCATAGACGTTAAAATTTCTATTTTCCTGAGAAGATTCAGGGTCTTCGGCATATAAATTAATCTTACTAATTTTATGGGGTTTGTAATTTTTTTGATTTGTAGGGTTTCTTCCTGCAATATTGATTAGAACTGGTATTCTTAGGTCATTTCCTGTTGTGTCTCTTGAAACTTCAAACGAAATTGAGTTTATCTGAAAGTTGAAAAATCCGGAATTCTTAAAAAGCTCATTAAGCCTATCTCGCTCTTTTTCAAAATTTAGAGTATTAAAAGGAGCATTTTTTTTTAAAAAAGTTTCTGAAATATTTGATGTATAAATTGAATCTAAGACTCGTGATTCAATATTGGATTTGATTGAGTCTAAATAATACTGGTTCCCCTTTTTAATATCATAAATAACTTTTCCAAATTTTTTATTTTTTTCATGCCTTTCTATTTGAGAAGAAATTTTTGAATCAAAATAACCGTTATTATCAAAAAATGATTTTAAATTTTCTGAGGAAATATTATTTTTTATAGAATCAATAATTTCAATACTGTCTCCATTTCTTTTTTTCCAATTATTAAAACTTTTTACATAATTACCAATTTGGGAAACTTGTTTCCGAGAAAAAATTTTATTTAATCTTTGTACCCTTTTGGGAGATTTATTTAACCATTTTTTGAAAACTGAATCAGGGTTTTTTTTTGCAGATTCATAAATCAATGCCGAAATTGGTAAACCAAAAATGTAATTGTTTTCTTTTTGAACGATTAATGGACTAAGGGAATCTTTTTTTAAAAAATTACCATCTATCATTATTTTGACATCTTTTAGTATGATTTCATCTTTTCCAATTTTTTTTGATATAACACACGATTTTAAAACCGATATGAGAATTATAAATAATACTATTTTTGAGAAATTGTATTTCACTATTTTTAAAATTAAACAAAAATACATCTAATTAGTATGGTTGGCAAAAAGGAAATAAAATTCATAAAAAGCCTTAGAAATAAAAAATTCAGAATAAATAATAATTGTTTTGTAGTTGAGGGAAAGAAATCAGTAAATGAATTTTTAAAGTCCGATTATAAACTTGTAAAGCTTTATACGGTAAGTAAAACAATAATTAATATTGATAAACAGGAGGTCATCGATAAAAACCTTCTCGAAAAAATTAGTTTTTTAAAAAACCCTGACGATTATCTAGCCATATTTGAATTTACTAAACCAACAAAAATCAGAAAAAACAATTTTATAGTCGCACTTGATTCGGTTAGTGATCCAGGAAATTTAGGTACAATTATTCGAACTTGTGAATGGTTTGGAGTTAATGATATAATTTGTTCACTAAATACTGTTGATTGCTACAGTCCCAAAGTAATTCAATCTGCAATGGGTTCAGTTTCAAGAGTTAATATTTCGTATTTAGATCTCAAAAAATATTTTGAGCACAATAAGAGTTGTTTGGTTGGAACATCTTTAAATGGTGATTCAATTTATGATTTGAAAAAACCTATAAAAAAAGGAGTAATAGTTTTTGGAAATGAGTCTCACGGAGTTTCTAGCAAATTACAAGAAATGATGAATGTTAAGATTAAAATTCCTAAATATAATAAATCAATGTATCCAGAAAGTCTAAATTTAGCTACTTCTGTAGGGATCGTTTTGAGTAAATTGATGAAAATTAGTTGAATCAATGAAATATTAGATTTATAAAAATCCCTCTTGTACTTAATTTGCTCAAATTGCTAGTCCAAGGGCTATTAACATCATTGTCTGGAACAAGTTCATTTTTTAAAGAAAACAAACCTCTAATTGATGGAGAAAATTTAAAATATTGAAAGTAAAAGTCTATACCAAAACCTAATTCATAGTAAAGATTAAAGCTTTTTAAACGGAAGACATCATTTTTATTATCCTCTGGTGAGTTTTGATTACTCGAGAGGTTGATAGATGATGAAACTCCTCCAATAAGGTAGGGTCTAAAGTTATCAATTCTTTTTGAACTGAACTTTAATAAAACAGGCAAGTGGATGTAAGTTGATTTAATAGACCTCAAAGTATCACTTTCATTAGTAAAACCAGATCTTTCATTGAATTTAAGTGATCCTTTGTTGGTATGTAAACCTGGCTCGAACCTTAAATTTAGATATTCACTTATTCTTAAATCACCTATAAGTCCAATATTTAGTCCGAATTGCTCAATCATTTGAGTGGAGTATTCTGGATTTTGTTTAAAATCAATTTTGAAATTGTATTGGTTCAAGCCAAGGTAATAACCAAAATGAATTTTTTGTTTATCAAAATTTTGTAGGTTTTTAATCTTCCCCCTACTTAACTGTGCATGTGAGATACCACAAAGAAGAAATAATAAAACAAAGTGAATAGATATTCTCATAATATTCCTCTAAAATAAAAAACATTAAATTAAGCTGTAAATACCAAAAAATTTTAAAATATTTTGATTTTTTCAAAATCGAGTATATTTGCAGAATTATTCAATTGTGAATTATGAAAATCATAATAGCAGGAGCTGGTGAGGTTGGATTTCATTTGGCAAAATTGTTATCATTTGAATCACAGGATATTACGTTAATTGATAATAAAAAATCAAATTTAAATATTGCTGATAATCAACTTGACATCAAAACGATTGAAGGTGATTCTGCTTCAATATCAATTCTTAAGGAGGCAAATGCTGAAAGTTCTGATTTAGTTGTTTCATTAACAACATCCGAGACAACAAATTTTACTACTTGTTTTATAGCTAAACAGTTGGGTGCAAAAAAAACAATTGCAAGAATATCAAATGCAGAGTTCATAAATTGTGATATTGATTTTAAACTTATGGGGGTGGATGAATTGATATCCCCAGAGAATTTAGCAACTGATGAAATAAAACTTTTAATTGATGAATCAGCATTTACTAATAGTCACGATTTTGAGGGTGGAGTGTTAAAAATGATGGGGGTTAAATTAGAACTAAATGCTCCATTTGTAGGTAAATCTGTTATGGAGTCTGCATCCGTTTTTCCGGGTGTTCACTTTATGCCCATTGCTCTGAAGAAGGAAAATTCCGATAGCACTATAATTCCAAGAGGGGATACTGTCTTTTGTAGTGGTGACCAGGTTTATTTCATTACGGATGAAAAAGGTTTGAAAGAGTTGTATAACCTTTTAGGTACCGTTAAACAGAATATCGAAAATATAATGATATTGGGAGCGGGTCGAATAGGACAAAAGTTGGCTAATGATCTAAGTAGTAATGGTTTGAATGTTAAATTAATTGAAATAAATATTGAAAAGGCTAATCAACTTGCCGATGAATTACCAAATGTTATGATGTTAAATGTAGACGGAAGAAATGTGGATCTTTTAGAAGAGGAAAATCTACAAAATATGGATGCCTTTATTGCTACAACTGGAAGTTCAGAAACTAATATTATGTCATGTTTAATGGCAAAGTCCAAAAAAATAAAAAAGACAATTGCCTTAGTCAATAACATGGACTACTTTAACTT
>Ga0209036_1000818_pt1 | contig 13345 bp, 9 predicted proteins | sample MarorgKNORR_S2LV_3_FD_188222 | JGI IMG/M metagenome (GOLD analysis project Ga0209036, IMG submission 188222) | Marine microbial communities from the Southern Atlantic Ocean, analyzing organic carbon cycling - DCM_A/KNORR_S2/LV (SPAdes) (version 2) | ecosystem: Environmental > Aquatic > Marine >... | reverse complement strand
CGACCTACGCCCAGTTTTTGCAGAAGCACGGCATCAACGGATTCGTGTTAAAGTATCGGCTTGGTTCCGCCGGTTATCGGCATCCGATCATGCTGGGCGACGCCGCCCGGGCCATTCGCACCGTCCGCACCCACGCCAAAAAATGGAAGATCGACCCTGAGAAAATTGGTATCATGGGCTCGTCAGCCGGTGGGCACCTCGCTTCTACAGCAATCACCCACTTCGACAACGGCGACCCCAAGGCGCGTGATCCGATCGACCGTGCCAGTTCACGACCCAACGCGGGCATCCTTTGTTATCCAGTGATCACCATGGGCAAATACACCCATCAAGGCTCGAAGCGAAACCTGCTCGGCAATAATCCGCCGGAGGAACTCGTCAACCTGCTCTCCAGCGAAAAACAGGTTCGCAAAAACACCCCACCCACTTTTGTTTGGCATACAGCCGAGGATCGCCCTGTGCCGGTGGAGAACAGCCTTCTTTTCGCCTCCGCACTGCGCGAGGCCGGCGTGCCATTCGCGTTGCATGTCTACCAAAAAGGCCGGCACGGGATCGGCCTCGCAGACAAGCCGCCGTTCAAGAACGTTCACCCGTGGGCGAACGACCTCGTTTTCTGGCTCAAGGAGCAGGGTTTCATCGCCAAGTAATCAACGCTTGGCCAAGCGCTTGGCCTTGCTGTACGCTGCCCGGCCCTGAAAATGGAACTGAGCAACGACGAAATCCGCCGCTACTCCCGCCACCTCATCCTCCCAGAGGTCGGGATGGCCGGTCAGAAGAAACTCAAGGGCACCAGCGTCCTGTGCATTGGTACCGGCGGACTGGGGTCGCCGATCAGCATGTATCTCGCCGCCGCCGGCATTGGCCGGATTGGTCTGGTGGATTTTGACGTGGTCGATTTCTCAAACCTGCAGCGCCAGATCGCCCACGGAACCGAGGACGTCGGCCGGCCCAAGGTGGAGTCCGCCACGGAGACGATTAACAGCATCAACCCGAATGTGGTCGTCGACAAACACGAGGCGCCGCTCACCAGCGAAAACGCCATGGCACTCGTCGCCGATTACGACATCGTGGTCGACGGCACCGACAATTTCCCCACGCGCTACCTGACCAACGACGCCTGCGTGCTGCAAGGTAAGCCAAACGTCTACGGCTCAATCTTCCGGTTCGACGGACAGGCGAGCGTGTTCGCGCCCAGCATGGACGGTCCGTGTTACCGTTGCCTTTACCCTGAACCACCGCCGCCGGGCATGGTGCCAAGCTGCGCCGAGGGCGGTGTGCTCGGCGTGTTGCCCGGCATCGTCGGCTGCATTCAGGCCACGGAGATCATCAAACTCGCGCTGGGTGAAGGCTCATCGCTCGTCGGGCGGCTGCTGATTTTCAACGCGCTGGAGATGAAGTTTCGCGAGGTCAAGCTGCGCCGCGATCCCAAGTGTCCGATTTGCGGTGACAACCCGACCATCAGCGAGTTGATCGATTACAACGAGTTTTGCGGTATCCCAGATCAACCGGCTGAGCCGGAGGAAAACCCGGACGAGGTCAACGTGCAGGAAATGAAACGCGCTCTCGACCACCCCGACCTCGGCATCGCTGTGGTCGATGTCCGTGAACAGGACGAGTTCGAGATCGCGAAGGTCGAGGGCACGACGCTCGTGCCACTCAGCCAGATCGAGCAGCGCTTCACGGAACTGGACCCGAACCAGACGATTTACCTGCACTGCAAGGCCGGTGTGCGCTCGCTCAAGGCGCTTGGCTTTTTGCGTGAGCAGGGCTTCAAGTACCTCAAGAGCGTCAAGGGCGGTATCACCGCTTGGTCAGAAGAAATCGACCCGAACGTCCCCAAGTACTGATCGATTTTTCGCCTAGCCAAGCACTGCTGTCCGTTCCCCGGGTCAGGCGCGCCCTTTTTGTGTCCGCTAGGCCAAGCGTCTGACGTGGGCACAAAAAAGGCGGGCCAAGCGGCCCGCCTGCAAATGGTTTTGTGAAACGACTTATTCCTCGGAGTCGTCGCCCGCGTCAGGGCTACCGCCTTCCTCGTCGTCGCTGAACTCAGCCTTGCGCTCTTCCATCGCCGCCTTGCGGGAGAGTTTCACGCGCCCCTTGTCGTCCACGCCGATGCACTTGACCCAGATTTCGTCGCCGTCCTTGACGATGTCATCGGTTTTCTTGACGCGGAAGTTGGCCAACTCGCTAATGTGCACGAGGCCATCCTTGCCTGGTAACACCTCAACGAAACAGCCGAATTCCTTGATGGAAACGACCTTCCCTCGGTAGAGCTTGCCGACTTCGACCTCGGCGGTGATGCCCTCGATGCATTCCTTGGCCACCTCGAGTCCCTCAGCGGACATGGAGTAGATCAGCACGCGGCCGTCGTCCTCGATGTTGATCTCACAACCGGACTCCTCAACAATGCGCTTGATGTTCTTGCCACCCGGGCCGATCAACTCGCCAATCTTCGACGGGTCGATCGGAATGGTGACGATGCGAGGCGCGTATGGGCTCATCTCCTCGCGTTCCTTTGGAAGGCAGTCGCTCATATTGGAGAGGATTGCGGTGCGGGCCTTCTTAGCCATACCGATGGCTTCTTCCATGATCTCGTACGGGATACCCTTCAACTTGAGATCAAGCTGGAAGCCGGTGATACCGGAGTCGGTGCCTGCAATTTTGCAGTCCATGTCGCAGAACGCATCCTCCCAGCCGATGATGTCGGCCAGCAGCTTGTACGCCTCGATTTTACCGTCGTCGTTGCTGCGTGTGCAGAGACCGATACTGATGCCCGCAACCGGGCGCTTCAACGGAACGCCTGCGTCCAGCAACGCGAGTGTGCCACTGCAGACGGCGGCCATCGAAGTGGATCCGTTAGACTCCATGATTTCCGACGTAACACGAACCGCGTACGGGAAATCCTCGAGGCTCGGGATGACCGGAGCGATGGAACGCTCAGCCAATGCGCCGTGACCAATCTCGCGTCGGCCCGGGCCCATGATTCGACCGGTCTCGCCAACGGAAAAGTTCGGGAAGTTGTAGTGCAACATGAACCGCTTTTCGTTCGGGCCACCCGTGTAGGCGTCAAAAGTCTGCGTGTCATCGGTCGTGCCGAGCGTGACGAGCGACAGCCCTTGCGTCTCGCCGCGGGAGAACAGGCCAGAGCCGTGTGTGCGGGGAATCATGCCGGCCTCGCTCGAGAGCGCGCGCAAATCCTCGGACCCTCGGCCGTCAAGGCGTTTGCCATCGTCGAGCACGAGCCGACGCACGGCAGCCTTCTGGATGCTGTAAAATGCCTCACCTACGATAAAGCCGGTAATGTCCTCTTCTCCGAATTTCTCAACGAGTTTCTCCTCCATCTCATCTTTGAGGGCGTTACACGCTGCCTCACGCTCGAGCTTGGCTTGGATGAGAAGTGCATCGGTGATTCGGTCACCGATGATCGACTCGGCCTCAGCCTGAACCTCGGCCTCGACCACGCGCGGAGTGAATTCGCGCTTTGGCTTGCCGACCGCTTCACGCAGTTCCTTTTGCGCGGCGATGACCGGGGCGATCGATTCCTGACCGAACTTCAGTGCGGCGAGGAAGTCAGCCTCCGGGAGTTCATCCGCCGATCCCTCGAACATGATCATGTCCTTTTCGTTTCCGACGTAAACGAGGTCGAGGTCGCTCGACTCCATTTGAGCATGGGTCGGGTTGGCGACAAACTCGCCCTCGACACGACCGACGCGCACCGCCCCGATCGGGCCGGCGAACGGCAGGTCACTGATCATCAATGCCGCGGAGGCGCCGTTGATCGAGAGGACGTCCGAGTCGTTATCCCCGTCTGCACTCAGCAGCAGAGTCTGGATTTGCACCTCGTTAAAATAGCCCTTGGGAAACAAAGGGCGGATCGGTCGATCCGTGACGCGGCAGGTGAGAATTTCCTTCTCCGAGGGACGCCCCTCACGCTTGAAGAAGCCGCCGGGGAAACGCCCGGCTGCGGCAGCTTTCTCGCGATAATCGACCGTGAGCGGGAAAAAGTCGAGGCCCGGCCGGGGTTTGGTGGAGCCGCAAGCGGCGACGAGAACGATGGTTTCCCCTAGTTGAACGGTGACAGCACCGTCCGCTTGTTTAGCGATTTTGCCGGATTCAATATGAATCTCAGCACCGCCGACGTTGGCGGTTACTTTATGTGACATGTTTATCTTTCTGCGATTGTCACGCCCGCTGGTACGGAGAACTTCACTCAAGATCCCAGCCGATTGGGAGACTGAATGAAATACTCAGAACCAACGAACGCGAGGTTCTTCGCGGCGGTTTACAGGGACAACTACGGATCGGGCCGCGATCTCCAACCCACCTGCGGTGGATCCCCTCCGCGGGCGTGGTGTTGCCAAAAATAAAAAATAAAGAGCGCACGGGGCGCCCTTCGAAAGTGGTGTTAGTGACGCAGCTTCAGGCGCTGGGTCAGTGAACGGTAACGATCCGCATCGTGACGGTGCACGTAGTCGAGCAACCGGCGACGACGGCCCACCATCATCAGCAGGCCACGGCGTGATGCGTGATCTTTTTTGTTTTGTTTTAAGTGTTCAGTGAGGTGATTGATGCGCTTGGTTAGTAGCGCGACTTGCACGTCCGCCGAGCCCGTGTCGGCATCGTGCACGCGAAACTCTTCAATCGTTGTCGCCTTGGCTTCCATTCCTGTTTTATCTGCTATTCCTTTTTCCTCTTCTCGAAAAGGCGGGGCAAATTACCAGCAACCATCCGGTTGTAAAGCACTATTATGCGGTTTTTTACGCAAAAAACATTCCCTGCAGCCGCTTGGCCAAGCGGCAAGCAGCAAATCCTGAGATTGACCCCGCCTACGCCCCCTCTACACTCCGTCCATGCTGTTCAAGCGGTTGATGCTGTGCGGGTTGCTTTCTCTTTTGGCCATGACGGCCCGCGGGGAGAGCTTGGTCCCTTATTTCTCCGACTGGAAGTATTTTGAGGGCCGCTCCGAAGCCTCCATCCCGACCACCGCCTGGCGGGAGCTGGATTTTGACGACACCGACTGGAAAAGTGCCCCCTCCGGTTTCAGCATCGGCTACGGCGGCTACGACGCGCCGACCCGACTTTGGGGCATGCCCGGTGGGTTCCCCTCAGTGTTCCTGCGCAAACGCTTCACAGTTGAGCACACCGAACAAATCAAGGCGCTCGTCCTTCGGGTAGACTACGACGACGGCTTCGTCGCCTACCTGAACGGCACCGAGATTGCCCGGCGAGGCTTGCCCGGCGAGGCGGATCAACCGGTTCCCTTCAACGCCCCGGCGGCGGTTCATCCCCGTGGCAACCCCGAACTGATCGACCTCGAGCTGTACCGGCTGCTGCTCGAACAGGGGGAGAACATCCTCGCAATCCAGGCGCACAACTCACACCTCAACGACAGTTGGTTTGCCTTTTACGTCGAGTTGCTGGGCAACATCGTTCGCGGCCCGTCCATCCAGAGTACCACCTCCACCAGCACCAAGATCGCTTGGCGCACCCATACCCCGACCACTTCAGTGGTCGAGTACGGGCCGACACCGGAGTTGGGGTTGAAGGTGAAGAATGACACGCCAAAAAAGGATCACGCCCTGCAACTGACCGGCCTCAAGTCGGGCGAGACGTACCACTACCGAGTCGGCGGCGTAGCTGAGGGCGGCGCCCGGTATTCGCAAACCGCCTCGTTCAAGACCCTGAAAACCAGTGGGCCGGTCAAGCTGATGCTGCTGGGCGACACCGGTCGCGGAAACCTCATTCAAAACCAGATCGCCACCCTGCTCCGCAGGGAGGATCCGGACGCCGTGATGATCGCAGGCGATTTGGTCTACCCGGATTTTGTCCCCAACTACGAAGACTTCCGTCACTTCAGCATCTACAAGGAGCAGATGAAGTCCATCCCGTTTTTCTCAACTATCGGCAACCATGACCTCTATCAGGGCGACTCCCATTATATAAGCGCCTTCCATCTGCCCACGAACGATCTGCCAACGCTTGGACTGAAAAATCCCGAAGTGCCCTACCGGTTTTCCGGCACAGAACATTTTTACTCGTTCGACGTAGGAGACGTGCACGTCTCCGTGCTCTACAACCCGTGGTACGCCCACCACAATTTTTCCAAGGACACCAACCAGTTGCACTGGCTCACCAACGATCTCGCACAGACCAGCAAGCCATGGAAGATGCTAATGATGCACTTCCCCGTTGCCTCGTCGAGCGGCCACGGTTGGAGCAGTTACGACGGCAACGCCCTGCCTGACACGCACGATTTCGGCAACACGATCTACCCCATCGTAGCCAAGTACGACGTCGACCTGATGATGGCAGGGCACTCACATGCGTTCGAAAAATTCAGCCCGGTGGCCAACTGTATCTCGGTGGTCAGTGGCGCGGGCGGCGCGTCCCCATATTCATTTTACCGGCTTTTTCCCGGCGCCCAACAATTCTGGCCGAAGAACAACGCCGCACGGATCACGGTCGAAGGCGAGCAACTCAAGGTCGAGGCACTCGATACCGAAGGCGAGGTATTCGACTGGTTCGTGATCAATCGCAAGATGCCGGATCGCGACTCCTGGCTTGCTGCCTGGCATACCCCAGTCGTCGAGACCACCCCGGCAGACGACGGCCATGGCAACATCACCGGACAGGTGTTCGACTTTGTCGGTGAACCGATCCCGACCATCAACGGCGCGAGCGCGAACCTTGGCCAGGTTCGGGTAAATAATGACGCCACCCACCTTTACGTCGGCATAGAGCAGGCGATGATCCGGCCCAACCAAAATATTTTTCTCTTCATCGAGACGCCCAACCGACAGGGCGTCACCACGATGAACGGACTCGGCATCGGGCTAGTGCAGTTTGACAACATGAGCGAGGGCGTCGACGGGCTCGACTTTCTGCAAAACCTGTCCTTCACCAACTTCAAACCAAGCGTAGCCGCGAGCCTCGGCGACGAGCGAGCCGACGCCCAGTCACGGCACGCCGCCCGGCCGGGCTTCACTGTTCGCGTGACCAGTGGCACCCCGCCGAATGTCGTTACGCAAAACGTCCCATTCCCGCTTGGCCAAGGGGTGTTCCGGCTCGACCAGACGTTTAGCGATGTCCCGGGCGTACGCCTTCAGCAGTTCAACCGCTCGCCGCAGCAGTTCAGCCAGCCGCAGGAAACCGACGCCGGCTTCATCGAGGTGGCCATCCCATTTTCCTCGCTCGACGACATCAAGCCCGGCGACGAGATTACCCTTGGAGCGGTTGTTGGGGCCGGGGGCATCAACACCCAAAAACAATATCAATTCCGCCAGCTCGATACCGCTCACCTCGGCAGGAGCCTCACGCTCGAGCAGAACGTTCTTTATAAGCTCGAAGGCGTGAAGGTGAAGCTAGCAGCAGACCCCGACCCCGATAAGGACGGATTGCCTACCGACCGCGAGATTGAGCTGGGCAGCGACCCAACCAAGCAGGACTCCGACGGCGACGGTCTGCCGGACGGCTGGGAGGTTGCCCACAGCCTTGACCCCACGAAACATGACGGCGACGCCGCACTGGCCCACGATCCAGACGGCGACGGCATGACCAACGGCGAGGAATTGGCCGCCGGCACCGACCCACTGGACAGCCAATCCCGACTCACGCTCAACGTCCAGACTGCGCCCAACGGCATTCGACTCCACTGGCTGGCACAGCCCGACGTCCGCTATCAGGTGGCCACCTCCGCACAGGCGGATGGTCCCTACATCGCGCTTGGCCAAGTGCTCGCCCACGAGAGGCCGGAACCGATGGAGCAGGAACTCGTGCTCGATTGGCCAGCCCAGCAGGGCGACAAACCGGAAGCTTTTTTCCGCATCCAAGTTTTACCCAAGAAATGATCCTTCGACTCATCCGACCGCTTGGCCAAGCGCTTGGCCTGTACATCCTGTTGCTCGCCTCCGGCTGCGAGGAGGAACCGCCCGTGACCAAACCCACTGCACCCAACACCAACGCCCCGGCAGCCGAGCCAAGCGGTGGAGCAGCGCAGGCCAAGCTCCCCACCATTAAGCTCTTCCTCGGTGCAGCCGAGTTGATCGCCGAGGTGGCCGACGAAAACCACGAGCGCCAGGCCGGCATGATGCACCGAACCGAGATGGGCGAAAACGAGGCGATGCTCTTCGTGTTCCCCTACCCGCACCAGACCGGTTTCTGGATGAAGAACACCACCCTTCCGCTGTCGATCGCCTATATCGACCGCGAAAGCCGCATTGTCGAGATTCACAACCTGCAACCCGGCAACACCAACACCGTCGAATCGCGTTCCCGCCAAATCATGTACGCCCTTGAGGTGAACCAGGGCTGGTTTTCCAAAAACGGAATTAAGCCCGGCAACGTGATCAGCACCGAGAGCGGGCCACTCTCCCGCGCCGTTCGTTCCCGGTAGCGAATTGACTCCGCCCTGTTTTTTCGCAAGACTCACCGCGACTGATGAGCGACGACATCGGCAAAATTCTTGAAAACTGGGACTACCGCCTTGGCCGGGTGGACGCCCGACGCGTGTCCGGCGACGACGGCTCGGAGAAACTGCAAATGCGCATCGACCTCGGCCTGCTGCAGATGAATGCCCAGTTCCGCCCGGACGGCAAACGCCCATTCGGCCACCCCACCCTGCTCGACCACTTTCTTCTACGCCTCGAGAAACATCGCAACAAAAACGGCGGCGAGGATGACGATTTCAGCATCAACTCGGACGAGTGCGCCAAGCTCCAGCAGGAGGCCATCCAGTTTCACCACCGCAGCATCTGCAACTTTGAACTGAACGACTTTGAGGCAGTCGAGCGCGACACCGACCACATCCTCGAGCTGCTCGACTTCGTGCAGGACTACGCCGCGCAGGAGGAGATAGGCAGCAGCTTTCAGCAGTTCCGGCCCCAGACGATCATGATGCAGACCCGCGCCGTGGGCACCCAATTTATCACCGACGAAAACTACGGCGAAGCCATCGAGGAAATCCGCGCAGCGATCGATGAACTCAACGACTTCTACTCCGAGATGGGCCGCGAAGAGATGGTCGACAACAGCATGGAGGTTCACTCCCTGCGCGAATGGCTCAAGGACGTCGAGACTGAGGCCGAGGAAAAACGACCGGTAACCGAGCGCGAAAAACTGGAGCGCAAACTCAGCAAGGCCATCAAGGCGGAGAATTATGAGCAGGCCGCCGAATTGCGCGACCGAATCAGTAGTCTCGACTCCAACGCGGAGTAGCCTTTCCACTCTCCGCCCCCAAAAAAACTTGTCCAGCCAGACGGCTTCGCGGAAGCTGCCGCTCCCTCTTATACACAAGACATGAGCGCAGACGCTAAAATACAGGAACTCGGCCTCGAGTTACCGCCCGCCCCGGCGCCGATGGGCGTTTACAAGCCGATCGTCATCACCGGCAACCTCGCCTATCTCTCCGGCCACGGCCCGGTGAAAACCGACGGCTCACTCATGGTCGGGCGTGTCGGCGACGACCTCGACCTCGATGCCGGCTACCAATCCGCACGGCAGGTCGGCCTGACCATGCTCGCCACCCTCCGGGAAAACCTCGGCAGCCTCGACCGCGTCAAGCGCGTCATCAAGGTGCTCGGTATGGTCAACTGCACCGCCGATTTCCCCGACCACCCCAAAGTCATCAACGGCTGCAGCGAACTCTTTGCCCAGGTCTGGGGCGACGAAAACGGCATCGGCGCCCGGAGCGCGGTCGGAATGGGCTCGCTCCCCGGCAACATCCCGTCGGAAATCGAGGCCATCTTCGAGATCGAGTAACTTGCCATGTCGGACGACTGGCACACGCTGGCCAACCCGGACGAGATCCCCTCGCCCGCATTGCTGATTTATCGCGATCGCGTCGAGGAAAACATCCGGTGCATGATCGCGATGGCCGGCTCCGCCGATCGACTGCGTCCTCACGTCAAGACCCACAAACTCGGCGAGATCGTCCAACTCCAGCTCAAGGCCGGCATCACCCGGTTCAAGTGCGCCACCATCGCCGAGGCGGAGATGCTCGCACAGGCCGGCGCCCGCGATGTGCTGCTTGCCAATCAACTCGTCGGCCCCAACGCCAGGCGCTTGGCCAAGCTGGCCGGGTGGTTTCGCGAAGTCTGCTTCTCCACCATCGCCGACGACGCCGAGGCGGTTGGCAACCTTGCCAGCGCGGGACAGGAGGCCGGCGTCACGCTGCCGGTTTTGCTCGACCTCGACGGCGGCATGGCGCGCACCGGCATCCCGCCTGGCCAGGCGGCTGTCACACTCTATAAGCTCATTGACCAGTTGCCCGGCGTCGAACCGGCCGGGCTGCACCTGTACGACGGGCATCTGCACGACAGTGACCCGGCCGAGCGCTTGGCCAAGTGGGAGACGATGATGGAGCAACTCAAGTCGTTCCGTACCGATGTCGAGACGGCCGGGCTTCCGGTTCCGGTGGTGGTTGGCGGGGGCACGCCCACTTTTCCGTTTCACGCCCGGCACACCGCGCACGAGTGCAGCCCCGGCACCACGTTGCTCTGGGATTTCGGTTACGCGGAAAAGTTCGCCGACCTCGAATTCCAACAGGCGGCCGTGCTGCTCTCCCGCGTGGTCAGCAAACCGGGCAGTGACCGAGTCACGCTCGATCTCGGCCACAAGGGCATCGCCGCCGAAAACCCGCACCCACGGGTGAAGTTCATCGGGCTGGACGACGCTGAGGCAGTGGTGCACAGCGAGGAACATCTCACCCTGCAAACTGATCGTGCCGGCGACTTTCGAGTGGGTGATTTGCTGTACGGAATCCCCCGGCACATCTGCCCGACTGTGGCGTTGTACGACCGCGCGTATATCATCCGCATGGGTAAACTGACCGCCCAATGGCAAGTCACCGCCCGCGCCCGCAAGCTGACCTACTGATGGCATGACAAAACCAAGCACAACCGGAACACACAACCGTCGCGTCAGCGTCATAAAGTACGGTGCTCCGTACCGCTTTGGTGCTTTTTTTCGCGTCCGAAAAGCGGCAGGGACTGCCGCGCTCCACAACACTGCCGCGCTTCAGCACAACCTACCGCAAGTGCAAAACCCTTTTGCCTTTCCAAGCGCTCCGGTTAAGCCGAGGACGGTTGAGACAGCCGTCCCTACCTCCTGCGCTTGGCCAAGCTAAATGCCCCAATACGGCGCACTAAAATTGAACCCCTCGTCATGAACACTCCAATCCAAGCTGAGCAAAACAGTCTGCGGCAGAGCCGGGAGGAGCTTTGGTTTATTCTTCTCACCTGGCTGGGTTGCTGCATTTGGGTCATCGGCTACTGTTATTTTAACGGCTACCACCTCAAGCCGGAGGAGGTCTCCACCGTGCTTGGCTTTCCGGACTGGGTGTTCTGGGGGGTCGCGCTGCCGTGGATGATTGCCAATGGCGTGACGTTTTGGTTCTGCCTACACGTGTTAAAAAATGAGGAAGACGAGGAAGTTCCCAAATGAACGAAGCCGGCACCACGAACACCGCCCTCATCAGTTTTGGTGTTTACCTGTTGGGCGTTTTTTTTCTCGCCTGGCTCTCGAGCCGTGTGCGGGAGAAAAAGGAATTCGTCGGCGAATATTTTCTCGGTAGTCGCAACCTTGGCCTCTGGGCGTTTGCATTGACCTTTGCCGCCACCAGTGCGTCGGGTGGCAGTTTCATGGGTTTTCCCTCACTCATCTACACGCACGGCTGGGTGCTGGCCCTTTGGATTGCCAGTTACATGGTCGTGCCGATCGTCGGCATGGGGCTGCTAGGCAAACGCATGAATCGGCTGGCCCGCCAATCCGGCGCCGTGACCATTCCGGACATAATCAAGGCCCGGTTTAAATCGGACGCCGTCGGCATGATCGCCACGCTGCTGATTTTATTTTTCATGTTCTTTTACCTGCTAGCCCAATTCAAGGCCGGCAGCAAAATCATGACTACCCTGCTTCAGGACGTGCCCGTCTACCAAAGCACCGTCGCAGCTTTAGGCGACGCGATCGACGGCCTGCCGTGGGTTGGCGGCGCGGAGCCTGACTACGTGCTCTGCCTGCTAGTCTTCTCCTTTTCCGTGATCGTATATACGGCATTTGGCGGATTTCGTGCGGTGGTATGGACCGATGTCATGCAGGGCGTCGTTATGGGTGCAGGGGTGATCATCCTGCTCATCCTCACGCTTGGCCAAGTGGGCGGACTCTCGAAGGCCACTGAACAGTTAAAAGAGATGACCCCTCCCGAGAACGGCACCGGTTTCATCACGCTTGGCCAATCGGCAGATGAAGACACCACCCTGCCCAAGGGTACGTGGCTGCGCCTGACCGATGGCGGTATAGCCCGGTTGGCAGAACAGGTGCGCTTGGCCAAGGGCAAAACCGAAACCGAGGCCAAACTGCTCCGCATCACGACCCCGGCCGAAGTAGAGCGCATAGAGCCAACCCAGCTTGGTTTCGCCGTCTCCACCTCATTCACTCCGACGGAAGCCAATGGCTACGGCGCAGGGCGCAAGGGCGTTTACGTCAGCGCGCCCGGTCCACATCCGGATAACGAGGACGGCTTCCTCAACGTCTGGGTGGCGGTGAGTTTCTTTTTCTTCTGGGCATTCGGGTCTGCCGGCCAACCGAGCAACATGGTGCGGCTGATGGCGTTTAACGGCACGAACGTCCTCCGCAAAGCGATGCTCAGCATCTCCATTTACTTTACAGTCATCTATCTACTGCTGGTTGTGATCTTTTGCTGCGGCCGGATTCTTCTGCCGGGAATGGAGATCGATTCCGACCGAATCATGCCGGAACTCGCTGCCACCGTGACGAGCAGCGCCGGCGTGCCCTGGCTGGCCGGACTGCTGCTGGCTGCACCTTTTGCAGCCGTAATGTCCAGCGTCGACAGCTTTTTGCTCATGGTCTCCTCCTCCGTGGTGCGCGATATCTACCAAAACCGCGTGAACCCCGACGCCAGCGAGCAACGACTCAAGAAACTCTCTTATCTCGTGACCGCCGTGGTGGGTATCTTGGCCATGCTCGCCGTACTGAATCCCCCGGAATACCTTCAGGATTTGATCGTTTTTGCAACTAGCGGGCTGGCCGGGTGTTTCCTCATGCCGGTTCTTTTGGGTCTTTATTGGCCGGGCATGACAGCGCGCGGCGCCATCGCGGGGATGCTCGGCGGACTGGGCTGCCACTTGGGGCTTTACCTCATCGGCTGGTTCGTGAATGGAAAATTTGCCTCGTACCAACTTTTGGAGTTCAACCCATTCATCTGGGCGATCCTAGTTTCCGGTCTGCTGAGCTACCTCGCCTCACTTAAGCGAGGGACCGAAAAAGTTTAAAATTAAGATTGCCTCACCCCTGTACTGGTGGCAGTTTCCGCCCCCACCGATGAACCTAG
>Ga0209036_1000817_pt1 | contig 13346 bp, 9 predicted proteins | sample MarorgKNORR_S2LV_3_FD_188222 | JGI IMG/M metagenome (GOLD analysis project Ga0209036, IMG submission 188222) | Marine microbial communities from the Southern Atlantic Ocean, analyzing organic carbon cycling - DCM_A/KNORR_S2/LV (SPAdes) (version 2) | ecosystem: Environmental > Aquatic > Marine >... | reverse complement strand
TTTTTGGAATCCATAACGCAGCGACATTAACTGTTGCCGGAAAGTGCGGCCAACCTAAAACCGAAGGCGTTCAAGTGGTGGAGGGAGTTGGTTTAGTTGCCAGCGGCTTCAAGTTCCTCCTTGGTCTTGCCGCCGTGTTTGCGGTTGCTTGGGTTCATGTACTTTGCCCGTCGCAAGAAACTCAACTGTATGTGATCGGGCGCCAGTTCAGAGGGGTGAACTGCTCCAGCGTTGGCCGGCCTTGAGGGTGGCGTGCGCTTGGCAAAGCGCCTGGCATTCGGCCTCGAATTCATCCGGGGACTCGGTGTTGAACTCGAACATCTCGTAGTGGCAGGGGATGACTGTCCCGGCGTTGATCGACTTGGCCAAGCGCGCGGCTTCGCGGCCCCAGAGGTTGCCGGCAACCCGCCGTTCAGGGAGGCGGCCATTGATGGGGAGCAGCGCCACGTCGATTTCCCATTGCCTCAGAATTTCCTCCATGCCGTCGTACGGGATGGTGTCGCCGCTGTGGTAGATGGTCCACGGCCCAAGCTTAGCGACGTAGCCGACGAAGTGGTATCGTCCTTGATCATCCTTGGCTAAGCTCTCGTGGGCGGCCGGAACGGCATGCAACTCAATTTCTCCTTGACGAATAGATTGGCCGACATCGATGGCTTGCAGTTGATCCGGGTCGACTTCGAGGCGCTCGGCGGCAAACCTGCGGTTGGCCGAGGGGACGAGCAGTTCCATCTCGGGATTGGCCTGCATGAGAGCGAGCAGCGTTTCGCCGTCGAGATGGTCGGTATGATTGTGGCTAGAGGTGGCGACGTCGATGAAGTCAAGCCGCTCCGGTTCGACCACCAACTCGGTCATCCGCGTGTGCGGCTTGTCGGTGGCGGCGTATTTGCGGGTGAGAGAGTCGGACAGGTAGGGGTCGAACAGGAGGTGTTCCCCACGCCATTGGGCAAGGAAACCGCTCTGGCCAAGCCACCAGATGTGGAGCGTGTCTCGCTCGCTGGCGGCGTAGCGGACGTCGGTAAGAAAGGCTTCTCCCTGAAGAGCCGGTTTGATCATGCGAGGCCGAGTTCTTTGCGGACGATCGCGACGCCTTTGACCATGTTTTGCAGCTTTAGCTTGGCGGCCCAGCGGGCGGTCTGGCTGAGGCCGCAGTCGGGGGCGAAGGACAGTCGATCCGCTGGAGCGTGCTCGAGGCAGCGGCGGACACGCCCGGCAACGTCCTCGGGAGTTTCAATGTAGTAACTTTTTACATCGATGATCCCGACAGCGACATCCTTCGTTTTTGCGATCTTGGAGATGATCTCGAGTTCGGAAAATTCACGAGTGGCCATCTCGAGGTGCAGTTCGTCGACGCTGAAATCAAGGAAAGCTGGGAACATCGGCGCGTACCGGCGCAGCCCGACGGCGCGGCCCTTGTAGTTGCCGAAACAAAGATGGTTGGAGAGCCGGCACTTGCCGACGATCGGCTCAACGGTGCGATTAAAAATATCAACGAACCGTTTGGGGTCCTCCTTATGCGCGTAGCAACTCATTGACGGTTCGTCGACGGTGATCTCAGTGCAGCCGGCGGCGACAAGTTCTTCCAGTTCGCGGCGGACGATGGGGATCAGCTCCTCGGTGATCGCCCAGCGGTCGGGGTAGCGTCGGTTGGGTAGTAGACGACCGGAGAGAGTGTATGGACCAGGAACACTGGCCTTGAGAGTAGCGTTGCCATCGTAGAGACGTTGCAGGCGCCTGAAGTCATCCACTGTGCCGAGCCCGTTTGGGGCCTCGAACGGCCATGAGATTTTATGTTTGCCGCGTTGATCGTGGGCGGGTGGCCCGAAGCGGCGTGGCGGTGCGGATTCAAGGTCGATGCCCTCGAGGTAGCCGTAAAACGAGAGGTTGAAATCGAGGCGGGTCTGTTCACCGTCGGTGATGACATCCAGCCCTGCGCTTGATTGGTCGTGCACCGCAGCGACGACGGCGTCGTCGATCATCTCCTCGCGGTCGGCCTCACCAAACTCCTCAAGATTTTGGCAGGCGAACTCAAGCCAGCCGGGAAAGGGGTAGCTGCCGATCACCGTTGTGCGCAGTGGTTGCTCTTTCATGTCGGGCGATTGAACCAGCGCTTGGCCGGCACTTCAAGCGCAGCGCTTGGCCAAGCGTCAGTCTGCGCCAAGATTTTCGTAGAGCTTGGCTAAGCGGCGTGCGTGCTCATCGTAGGCGGCCTCGAATAATTCCGTGGCCCGTTCGCTGCCAACGATGGCACCGGCGGTGAGTACCTTGGGCGGATGCCCGGCCTTGGCCAGGCGATCGGCCACCTCGGCCTTGATGGCATTGACAAGCATGCAGCCGCCGACGGTGGAGCCGGGGGCGACTGGTGTGTCCATTCCTTCGATGGGAGTCATCGCATCGCCCACTGGAGCGCCGGTGTCGAGCACGAGATCGGCCAAGTCTTGGAGTTTTTTGCCGGACTCATGCCGACTGCTGCTGGCCTCGGAGTGCTCGCGGCTGATGATGGCGACAACGCGAATGCCGCGTTGCTGAAAGGCCTGTGCGACCTCGATGGGGACGACGTTGCAACCGCTGGAGGAAATGACGAGGGCGGAGTCGGTCTCGGAGAGGTCGTAGTTGCGCAGGATGCGCTTGGCCAAGCCGTGGGTGTTCTCGAGAAACATCGCCTGCCGTTGGCCATTGGCACCGACGACTTGATTGTGAAACGTGAGCGACAACTCGACGATCGGGTTGAAACCGGCGAACGACCCGTAGCGCGGCCACATTTCCTCCACCATAATCCGGCTGTGCCCAGAGCCAAACAGGTGAACCATTCTCCCGGCGAGGATGCTCCCGGCAAACCACTCGGCAGCCTGCTGGATGGCATCGATCTGGGCCCCGACCGTGTCGGCCAGCCCCCGGCATTTTGCGATGTAATCCTGACTGGGTGACATGGGTATCAATCCGGGTAGCCGTTCGGGTTGGCTTGATGCCAGCGCCAAGCCGACTCGACGATCTGGTCAAGCGAAGCAAACTGCGGTTTCCAGCCCAGTTCATCGATGGCCTTTTGTGCGCCGGCGACCAGTCGTGGGGGATCGCCCGGACGGCGCGGTTCCTCGATGGCGGGAATCGGCTTGCCGCTGACGCGTTCGCAGGTCTCGATAACCTGCCGCACGGAGTAGCCTTCGCCGTTACCGAGATTATAGTATCCGTTTTTACCCGGCTCCATTGCGAGCATATGCGCCTGCGCGAGGTCGATGATGTGAATGTAGTCCCGAACGCAGGTGCCATCCGGGGTGGGGTAGTCGGTGCCGAAGATTTTGCATTCCTTCGACTGCCCCAGCGCGACCTTGAGCACGTTGGGAATCAGGTGTGTCTCGATGCGGTGATGTTCGCCGAATTTTTCGCTGGCTCCGGCGGCATTGAAATAACGCAGTGCGACAAATTTCAATCCGTGCAATTCCTGATACCAACGCAGCAGTTTTTCGAAAATGAGCTTACTTTCACCGTAGGGGTTGATCGGGTTTTGCGGCAACGCCTCGGTCATGGGCATCGTCTCCGGCACGCCGAAGGTGGCGCAGGTGGAGCTGAACACGAACTTCCGCACGCCTCCCTCGACGGCGGCCTCGAGGAGGTTTATGCCATTGGCCACGTTGTTGCGGAAATACTTGGAGGGATTCGCCATCGACTCGCCGACGAGTGCGTTGGCAGCGAAGTGCATGATGGCCTCCGGTTGGTTTGAGCCTACGGCGTTCAGGATGGTCTCGCGGTCGCTGAGGCAGCCCTCGATGAACATTGCGCGCTCGTCCAACGCAGACCTATGCCCCTCGCTGAGGTTATCGAACACCACGACATCGTGCCCGGCGTCGAGCAGTTGTTCCACGCAGATCGAGCCGATGTAGCCGGCACCTCCGGTGACGAAAACCTTCATCGCGCGACACGCTAACGGCCAATCGCCTTCGGCCCAAGCAAAACCCAGCTTGCCACTGGGCGGCAGATTGCGTTTCATCGGGCAGTTTCAAATGAAGAAGCGTCATTTTCTCAATACTGTTGTCGTGTCTTTGGCTGCGGCTGGGGCCGGATGCATTACTGTTGGATCCAAGTCCACGCACAAGCTGGATCCCGCGGATTACGACGAAACCATCCGCGTGGCCTGCGTCGGGGATAGCATCACGTTCGGGGCGGGGATCAAGGATCGTAAAAATCACAACTACCCGCTCGTGATGGGCAAGTCGCTGGGCGACAGGTTCGATGTCCGAAACTTCGGGGTCAGCGGGGCGACGATGCTGAAGAAGGGGGATTTCAGCTACTGGGAACGACCCGAATTCAAGCAGGCGACGGAGTTCAACCCGCACGTGGTGATTATCAAGTTGGGCACCAATGACACCAAACCGCAAAACTGGAAGCACAGCGCGGAGTACGCCGCCGATTACAAGGCGATGATTGACCACTTCGCAGCACTTCCGACCAAGCCCAAGATTTGGTTGTGTTCACCGGCGCCGGTGTACCAGACGCGCTGGGGGATTAGTGAAAAAGGGGTGGTCGAGGGCGTCATCCCGCAGTTGCAAGCCCTGGCCAAGCGCAAGGGATTGCCAATCATCGACCTGTACGCTGCGCTGAGCGGCAAGCCGGAGATGTTCCCGGACAAGATTCATCCCAACGCCGCCGGAGCCAAAGTGATGGCGGAGACCATCGAGGCGGCCATTATTTCCAAGTAACAAACGATGCTGACAATGAAACCGATCCGATTTTTATATTTTGCAGTAGCAATCTCGATTGCGGGTCAAGCGCTTGGCCAAGCGCCCAAGCCGCCGGTTCCCAAGGAACTGCCGCAGCCCAAGCAGCAGACCGTCTCCAAGCCGGTGCCGCTAAACGTCGCCCCGAAGCCCACACCGCCGAAAGCCAAGCCCCCCGCCGCCTCGAAGCCGGTTCCGCTTGGCCAAGCGACCAAGCCCAAGACTAAGCCGTCCCGCAAACCGGCCACGTCTCTCAAACCCAGGCGAACGCTAAAGTCATTTCCGCGCAAGCAAAAGAAGCTCAACTTGATTGGCGGAGACCAGATCATGCTCGTCGGGGACGGCCTGATTGAGCAGATGCAAAAGTACGGTTACCTTGAGTACCGGCTCACGGTGCAAAATCAGGGCAAGTCGCTCCACTTTCGTAACATCGGCTGGACCGGCGACACTCCGGCCGGCATCGCACGCGATGGACTCGGGACCCGTCAGGCCGGGCACGAGCCCGCGAACGAAGGGTGGCTGCAACTTCAAAAACAGATCGCGGAGATCAAGCCGTCGGTGGCGATCATCGGCTACGGCATGGCCAGCTCGCTCGACGGCAGTTCGCTTGAGAAGTTCAAGGCCGACTATCAGACGCTCATCGCCCACATCAAGGCCAACGCGCAGAAGAAAAATCCGCTGCGCCTGGTTTTCCTGGCCCCCATCTCGCACGAAGATTTGGGAGGCAAGCTGCCAGATGGCGAGGAACACAACATCGCACTGGAAAAGTACCGTGAGGTCATCGGCGATCTGGCCGCGGAGCACGACGCCTGGTTTGTCGATTTGTACCGGTTTCTAAAACGCCGTCCGGGTTCATCCTTGCCGCAGTTGACGCGCGACGGAATTCATCTGAACGAATACGGCTACTGGACGATGGCAGCGGCGACGGAGTTTTCCGTCGGGTACCTGTCGTCGACGTTCCGGTTTAGTGTCCTCGAGGACGGCAAGGAGCGGGATGGCGGCTATGGGATTAAGCTGTCGAATATTTCACGCTCCGGGGATCGCTTCACCCTTTCCGGCCAAATGGATGCGTTGCCTCCGCTTTTTGATGGGGAAAAGAGGACGGATGCCGTGCGCGATCGGACCTCCATCGGCCGGATTCAGGTTCAGGGGCTTTCGGAAGACCGCTTCACGCTCGTGGCTGATGGAAAGGAAGTTCTCACCTCGCCATCCACCGAGTGGGGCAACGGCGCTTTCATCGACGCGGGGCCGGACATTGAGATTGGGAAAAAGATTCGCAAGCTGATCGTTGACAAAAACGAGCTGTATTTCCACCGGTCGCGCCCACAAAATCAGGCTTACCTCTGGGGTTTTCGAAAGCATGAACAGGGGAACAATTTCAAGGAAATCCCGATGTTCGATCCGTTGATCAAGGAAAAGGAACAGGAGATCAACGGGCTGAATAAGACCCAGTCGCGGAAGTATGAGTTCATGAAGACGTCAAAGTGGGAGGAGATCAAACCGGCCGATGAACCTGAGCCGACCAAAGAGGTTGCCATTGAGCAAAAGTCATTCAAGCCGCAGCCGCTGCCCAAGTTTAACCTCGGAGACGGGCTGGAGATCCAGCTCTTCGCGCAGAACCCGCACCTGGCCAAGCCGATCCAGATGAACTTTGATGCCAGGGGCCGGTTGTGGGTGGCCAGTTCGGAGGTGTACCCACAGATTCTTCCCGGCCAGATGGCGACCGATAAGGTGATCATTTTGGAGGACACCAACAACGACGGCCAGGCGGACAAGTCGACTGTGTTCGCGGACAACCTGTTGATCCCGACCGGCATTGAGCCGGGAGACGGCGGCGTGTACGTGGGGCAGAGCACGGAACTGTTGCATCTCAAGGACACCGACGGCGACGGCAAGGCGGACGAAAGCAAGGTGATCGCCGCCGGGTTTGGTACCGAGGACACGCATCACATCCTGCACACGTTGCGCTGGGGATTCGACGGGCGGCTGTATTTTAATCAGTCGATTTACATTCGCACCCACATGGAAACGCCGCACGAGGTGTTGCGGTTGGAAAGCGGCGGTGTCTGGCGGATGCGCCCTGAGACGCTAAAGAGTGAAATTTTCCTGCGCGGTTTCTGCAATCCGTGGGGTCACCACTACGACACGTTTGGCCAGTCGTTCGTGACCGATGGCGCGGGCGGGCAGGGTCTGAGCTACGCCGTGCCGGGCGCGATGTACTTCACCTACGCCCGAGCGCCCAAGCTGCTGGCAAGCATCAGCCCGGGGCGTTACCCGAAATTCTGTGGCTTGGAACTGGTTCGCAGTGAGCACTTCCCCGACGACTGGCAGGGCGATGCGATCACCTGCGACTTCCGGGCGCACCGCATCGTTCGTTTTGACATCAGCGAAAAGGGCTCGACCTACGTTACGCAGGAGATGCCGGATGTGCTGCGTTCGCCGAGCGTCACTTTTCGCCCGATCGACGTGAAGATGGGACCCGACGGTGCGCTTTATATCGCCGACTGGTCGAATCCGATCATTCAGCACGGCGAAGTCGATTTCCGCGACGAACGCCGTGACCACGTGCATGGCCGCATCTGGCGCGTTTCGTACAAGGGACGTCCGGTCGTTAAGAAAACCGATCTGACAAAACTGGGCACCGAGGCGCTGTTGGCCAAGCTGACCTCGGTGAACGGCTTCGAGCGGGAAAAATCCCGTCGCGTTCTCAAGGAACGCGGCGAAGAGAAGGTGCTGCCGGCGCTCGAAAAATGGGTGGCCGGACAAACCGCCGAGCAGGCGCTGCTCGAGGGGTTGTGGATTTATCAGGGGCTGGACGTCGTCAACAAACCGCTTCTCGACAAGTTGCTCGAGGCCGAGGACGGCCGAGTCCGCACGGCGGCGGTTCAGGTGTTAAACGAGTGGCAGTCGAAGTTTGATGATGCTTCGCCCCGCTTGGCCAAGCGCGTCACGGATGAACACCCGCGCGTGCGACTGGCCGCGCTTCGGTCGATTACGAACAAAAAAACCAAGTCCGACGACATGGTGAAGGCGGCCCTGAGCGTGTTCGAAAAACCGACCGACAATTACCTGGAGTACGGCGCCTGGCTCAGCATGAACGAAATCGAGGAACCGTGGCTCGACATGGTTCGCGAAGGAAAGTGGACCGCCGACGGCAACGAGAAACAATTGGAGTTCGCGCTTAAGACGGTTGACTCCGCCAAGGCCAGCGAAGTGCTGGGTGTGTTTCTGAAGGGTAAAACCATCCCGGAAGACGGTTCGTGGATCGAGATCATTGGCCGCGCCGGGACGAAGGCCGAGTTGCAGCAACTCCACAATCAACTCACGGGAGGCAACCTCTCCGAGAAAGGGCAGGCTCGGACGTTGGCCGCACTGGGCAACGCATCTCGGTCGCGCAATCTGCGCCCCGACGTGGACCGGGCCGGCGTTGCCGAATTCATCAACAGCAAAAACAGCGAGGTGCAGGTGGCCGCGCTTGGCCTCGCGGGAACGTGGAAGGGGCTGGGTTCGAAGTTTGGCGACGTGGCCAAGCTGGCCGGTGCCGAGGGCACGGCGACGAATGTTCGACAGGCCGCGATCAACGCCATCCGTGAAACCGGCGGCGACGAGGCGCGAAATGCGCTGCGTCCGCTTGGCCAAGCGCAACACGCCGAGACGCGCAACATGGCCGTGGGTGCGCTTGCGATGATTGACATCAACCAAGCTGCTCCGCTCGCAATCGCTGCACTCGGTGCGACAAAAAACGAACAGGAGGCGCTTGTCCTGTGGCGTTCGCTATTGAATGTGAAAAACGCCGACGCAGCACTGGTGAAGGCGCTACCAGAGAGCGGTTTTTCGCAGGATGCGGCCAAGGCCGGTTTGCGAGCCATCCGGGAAGGCGGCCGCAACATGCAGACGCTTTCCCTTGCATTGCCGCGCAGTGCCGGATTGAAGGATGAGGACATCACCCTGTCGAAGGCTGAGATCCTTGCGCTCACGGAGGCGGTTGACAAAACCGGCAATCCCTCCCGGGGTGAATTAGTCTACCGGAAACTGGAATTGGGTTGCGTCAGTTGCCACGCCATCGGTGGAGCCGGTGGCAAGGTGGGGCCGGACCTGACATCCATCGGGGCCAGCGCACCTCTCGATTATCTTGTGGAATCAACCTACTACCCGAATCGCAAAATCAAGGAGGGGTACCATTCGCTGGTGGTGGAGACCAAGGACAATCAGGTGTTATTCGGAATGTTGGAGAGTCAAAACGACAACGAACTTGTGCTGCGTAACGTGGCGAACCAGCGCACAAAGGTTGCGAAGTCTAACATCCGCAAGCAGACACAAGGTAACTCACTGATGCCTTCCGGCTTGATCGATCGGCTGGACCGACAGGATCAAATCGACCTGTTCAGTTTTATGAGTCGGCTTGGCAAGTCCGGTGCGTTTGATGCCTCGAAGGGCAATGTAGCCCGTGTGTGGCGCTTGCGTGCGGCGAACCACCGTGATCAACAATTTGGAGACGACCGCATCGCCGATGGTGGGATCAATCGCAACCGCTGGGTGGCAGTCAATTCACTGGTCGACGGGACGCTCACCGACGACATGCTCAGGCAGGGCACCAACGCCGGCCGCTGGGTGGGCGTGATCGGCGTCTACGCTGGCACGGAGTTCGAACTGGCACAGGACAGCAGGGTCACGCTGAACCTCGAGGGTGCGGAGTCTGCAAAAGTCTGGATCGACAACAAAGTCGTCGAGAACACCGGCGCGATCACCGCCGAGTTGGCGGCTGGAAAACATTCGCTCGTGTTGAGGTTCGATCCGAAGGCACTTCCTAAAAGGGTCAAGGCATCTGCCTCCACTGGGACATTTTTGGTCGATTAATCCGTGCTAAAAAAACAAGCCAAGTCCAAGGGTAACAGCGCGTCAGATCGACGCATCGCCATCGTGGCATCCCGCTACAATGCGAGGTACGTCAACTCCATGCTCCGTGCGGCCAAGGCCGAGTTGACCAAAGCCAAGGCAACCGTCGAGGTCGTGCGGGTGCCGGGCGCGTTCGAGATTCCGGCGGTGGCCTCGGCGCTCGCTTTGCGCTTGGCCAAGCCGGTGGACGCAATCGTCTGCCTCGGAGTCATCCTGCGTGGCGAAACCACACATGCCGAGCACATTGGCCAAGCGGTCACGGATGCGTTGATGCAGTTGCAGGTGGACCACACGCTGCCGGTGATCCATGAGGTGTTGCTGCTGGAGAATGTTGATCAGGCCAAGAAACGCTGTCTCGATTCCGGTCACAACCGGGGTGTCGAGGCGGCGCAGACAGCCATCGAGATGACCCGCGTGATGGCGCGCCTCGGCGTGTAACATCTTGCCGCTTGGCCAAGCGGCACTTAGGTTATCCCGCGCATGGTCATTGCGCCTTCAATTCTCGCGGGCGATTTCAGCAAATTCGCACGCGAACTCAAGCGGGTCGAAAAAAGCGGAACAGATTGGGTTCATCTCGACGTGATGGACGGCCACTTCGTGCCAAACCTGACGTTTGGTCCACAGGTGGTGGCCAATGCTCGGCCGCACTCCGACCTGTTTTTTGACACGCACCTCATGTGTTCCAAGCCGGAGATTCTACTCGAGCCATTTGCCAAGGCCGGCTCGGACCTGATCACCGTCCACGTGGAACTGGAGGATCAAGTAGCATCGCTCCTCTGGAAGATTCGTTCCCTCGAAAAACAGGTCGGCCTCGCGGTGAACCCGCCCACGGCCATCGAAAAGGTAAAACCGTACCTGGAGAAGATCGACCTGCTGCTGGTGATGACGGTGAATCCCGGCTTCGGCGGCCAATCGTTCATCGAGGAATGCGTGCCCAAGATTCAACAGGTTTACCAGTGGCGCGAGGAACTGGGACTGGACTTTCGCATCGAAGTGGACGGGGGCGTTAACCAGCAGACCGCGGCCGAATGCGCCCGGGCCGGTGCCGATACCTTCGTTGCCGGGTCGGCGTTGTTCGGGCAGCGGAGCCTCACTCGTGCGGTCAAGAAAATGCACAAGACCGTCACGCAGGTGAGTGAGGGATATCAAAAGTGAGTGGTTCGACGATCAAGTTTGGGACCGACGGATGGCGTGCAGTCATTGCCGAGGATTTCACATTCGCCAACGTCGAGCGAGTCGCGCAGGCCACGGCGGACTACTGGAAAAAACATCGCCCAAGGGGAACCCGCAAGCGGGTGGTGATTGGTTGTGACCGGCGGTTTCTAGCGGATCAATTTGCAGAGCGGGTTGCCGAGGTTTTCGCCGGGAACGGGTTTGAGGTGGTGCTGGGATCGGCCCCAGCGCCGACGCCCGCCATTTCGTTTGTGGTTCGTGCGGAGAAGGCGGTCGGCGGCATTGTGCTGACGGCCAGCCATAACCCGGCGCAGTTTTGTGGGTTCAAGTTGAAGGGACATTACGGGGGCTCCGCTCCGTCCGAGACTTCTCAGGCGGTGGAGTCACTGCTCGGGGCGAGTCCGGTTCGATCACTCGCGCTTGGCCAGGCGAAGCGCAAGCGACATCTAAAAGTGAAAGACCTAAACGCGCCGCACGCCCGGGCGATCTGCCGGCAGGTGGATTTCGACCTGATTTCAAAGTCCGGCCTGCGTTTTGCGCATGATGCCCTGTTCGGAGTGGGGGCGGGTGCCTTTGAAAAGATTCTCGATGGTACCACATGTCAGGTGACCACGTTGAACGCCGAGCACGATCCGTTTTTTGGCGGCATCCATCCCGAGCCAATCGTCCACAACTACGGGCCAAGTGCGGCGTATCTCAAAAAAAATCCTCACGACATTTGCTTGGTCACCGACGGCGACGCCGATCGCGTGGGAGGCATGGACGGCCGGGGCAACGCCCTGACCACGCACCAGATCATCTGCCTGCTACTGCATCACTACAGCGTGAACCGCGGACAATCGGGCAGGGTGATCAAGGCGCTCACAACCACTTCGATGGTCGATCGAATGTGCGAGGCGTACGGGTTGGAATTGCTCGAGACCGGGGTTGGCTTCAAGTACATCTGCACCGAGATGCAAAAGGGGGATGTCCTGCTCGGCTTTGAGGAGAGCGGTGGGATCGGGTTTCACGGTCACATTCCCGAGCGGGACGGCATCCTCGCTGGACTCGCCCTGTTGGAATTGCTGGCGACTGAGAAAACCACTGTGAACCGTCTGCTGGCCAAGCTCGAAAAACGATTCGGAACACATCGCTACGACCGGTTGGACACACACTTCCCACTCGAAAAACGTGCTGAACTGATGAAGTACTGCGCTGAGCATCCACCCGCCAAGCTGGCCGGGTCACCGATTGCCGAGATCAAGACGTTCGATGGCGTGAAATACATTGCTGAGAACGGTGCCTGGTTGATGCTTCGGGGATCCGGCACCGAGCCCATCCTTCGCATCTACGCCGAGGCCGGCACAGACGCCAAAACAAAGCAGCTCATCAAGTTGGGCGTCCAGCAAACCCAAAAAGTCTAACGCCTGGCCAGGTGGCTCCGAACCACGGAATTCACGGAAATGGCAATTCAAGGAGAGGGGACATTCTTGTCCCCTTACTAGTTTTTGAATTTCGGGGGCAGGAATGTCCCCTCTCTTCTTTTTAACGCTCCGTCGCCGCTCCGCTCTGCCAGAGCAATCCAAAGTACCGCTTGGCCAAGCGCGTTTTTTACGCGCAAATTTCCCGGATTATTCTGCCGTGGACGTCTGTCAGCGTCTCTTTTCTGCCCTGATGAAAGTAGGACAACGCCTCGTGGTCGATGCCCATGAGGTGGAGGATGGTGGCGTGGATGTCGTGGACGTGCGTTTTGTTCACCACGGCCTCGAAGCCGAATTCGTCGGTCTCCCCGTAGCTCCTGCCGCCTTTCACTCCGCCGCCGGCCATCCACATGCAGAAGCCGTACGGGTTGTGGTTGCGGCCGGGCGCGCCCTTGCCTTCGCTGAACGGCATGCGGCCAAATTCGCCGCCCCACACGACGAGCGTGGAGTCCAGCAGTCCGCGTTGCTCGAGGTCGGTTAACAGCGCGGCGATCGGTTGATCCACCTCGGCACCGTGGAGGCCGTGGTTTTTCTCAATGCTCTCGTGCCCGTCCCAGGTGTCCTCGAGATGTCCGCCCCCGGAGTAAAGCTGAATGAACCGAACGCCGCGTTCGACGAGTCGTCGGGCGATGAGGCAGTTGCGGCCGTATTCGTCGGTCGGTTGTTGGCCGATGCCGTACATGTCGCGGGTGGCCTGTTTTTCACGGGACAAATCCACGGCCTCGGGGGCCTCGGCCTGCATGCGGTAGGCGAGTTCGTACGACTGAATCCGCGCGGCCAACTCCTGGTCGCCGGGGCGTTCGTCGAGGTGTTTTTGATTGAGCTTGGCCAGCAGGTCGAGTTGCCGTCGCTGGGCTCTGGCGTCGAGGTGCGCCGGGCCTTCCAGGTCGAGGATCGGGTTGCCGCTTGGCCGGAACAACGTGCCCTGAAATGTTGAGGGCATGAAGCCGGAGGACCAGTTTGGTTGGCCGGAGATCGGGCCGCCGCGTTTGTCGAGCATCACCACGTAGCCGGGCAGGCTTTGGTTTTCCGTGCCCAAACCGTAGACGGACCATGCGCCGAGTGACGGCCGCCCGATGAACGTGCTGCCGGTGTTCATGGCAACCAG
>Ga0209036_1000814_pt1 | contig 13360 bp, 17 predicted proteins | sample MarorgKNORR_S2LV_3_FD_188222 | JGI IMG/M metagenome (GOLD analysis project Ga0209036, IMG submission 188222) | Marine microbial communities from the Southern Atlantic Ocean, analyzing organic carbon cycling - DCM_A/KNORR_S2/LV (SPAdes) (version 2) | ecosystem: Environmental > Aquatic > Marine >... | reverse complement strand
TGAGCCTGAAGTGATTCCAGAGCATGTTTTAATTGAGAATAAGGCAGCAAGTGTTAATTTTCCTGACGTTCTAATGATTCAAGGTTTATATCAGTTCCAACCTGAACTACCTTTTACTCCAGGGGGCGAGTCTGCTGGAATAGTTTCTGCTGTTGGTGAGGGGGTCGAAAATATTTCTGTTGGAGATAGGGTCTTTGCAATGACTGGTATGGGAGCTTTTTCTGAAAAAATTTTAGCTCATCATAGCTCTGTTGTGAAAATTCCTGAAAATATGGGTTTTGAAACAGCGGCCGCCCTTCCAATGACTTATGGAACCTCTTTATATGCCCTTAAGCAAAGAGCTGAACTTAAAGAAAAAGAGACGCTTTTAGTTCTTGGAGCAGCAGGAGGTGTTGGTCTTGCCACAGTTGAACTTGGTAAGGCAATGGGTGCAAAAGTGATAGCAGCTGCTTCAACTCAAGAAAAAGTAGATTTATGTAAACAACACGGAGCTGATGAAGGTTTTATATACCCAACTGGAAAACTTGATAGAGATCAGCAAAAAGAACTTTCATCGAAAATTAAAGAGTTAACTGGAGGTATGGGAGCTAATGTTGTTTATGATCCTGTTGGAGATTCATACTCAGAGCCTTGCATTAGAGCGACAGCTTGGGACGGAAGATATTTGGTTATTGGCTTCGCTGCTGGAGAAATTCCCAAGATACCAATTAATCTTGCACTATTAAAAGGCATGAAAATTGTAGGAGTATTTTGGGGCGCCTGGGTTGGTATGTTTCCTCAAGAAAATAAGAAAAATTTTGAAGAACTGTTCAAGCTTCACGGAGAAGGAAAAATTAATCCTGAAGTTTCAGATTCATTTTCATTAGATGATGGCGCAAAAGCGATTGCGTATTTGAAGGATAGAAAGGCTAAGGGAAAAGTAATTATTAAAATATAATAGTATTTATGGAATTTAATGATGAAATTTTAAAATTATTTTTTGTAGTTGTTTGCTTTTCCTTTTTAGCTATTTTGATTGCTGGCGCAACAAATAAAATAATAATATTTAATGATTATGGTGATCTTTGGTTAACACTGGGATTGATTATATGGCCTTTAATAGGTTTTATGATTCTATCAATTATTACGCCTGAAAATACACCTGATAATTATAATATTTTAATTGGATCGCCTTCTGCAACAACAACAACTTTATTAACTAGCTTTGCTACTTTTTATTCTCTTATAAAGACTATGACTAATTCTGTTAAAGCGAACGGAACTTTTATTGGAATAATTGTTGGAATATTTAAAATATTTTCATCAATTATAATTATTCTTTCTGTTGTAGGCTTGTTTAATAAAATTACTGAAAAAAATTCTAGCTATGGAAATAAATTAATATTTATAAGTATATTTACGTTTATATTTTATTGGGTTTTAAAAATTTTGGTTAATGGCAAGAAAGTTAGATGAAAAATTGTTTTTAATTTGTGGTTACTGATTGATACGTTAAGGAAAGTCTTGAAATATCGAAAGGTGGTCTAAACACACCAGCAAATTCTCCATTAGGATTCAGTAAGATAATGTTATTAACATGATTGTCTAAATGTGAATGATCCATTGCATCACTACCAGGCATTACATTGTTAACAGAAAGTTGGGTTGCAAGGCTTATAAGCATTGGTCGAATGTTTGAAACTCCGATAAATGCATCATCAAAACCTTTTGCATATTTATTAATATCTTCGGGAGTATCTCTTTCTGGATCAATAGAAACTAAGACCCATTGCTTATCATCAAGAGGAAAGTCCTTTTCTCGTAAAACCTTAATTAGTTTAGAAATTTGATACATGGTTGTCGGACATTCATCAGGACATCTTGTAAATCCAAAATACATCAAGGTCCACTTATTATTTAAATTAGATTTATTAAATTCTTTTCCATTTGACGAATAAAAACTAAAATCAGAAATTTCTTTAGGAGTTTCAAATAAAAATAAGCCATTGATTAAAAGCTCATTTGCGCTAAGGACTCTTGGTTTGGTTAATTTGTTAATGAATAAAGTCAGAACTACAAATATAAACAATGCAATTAATAAGATATTTCTCTTTATGGTCATTAGCTTGAAATTAAAAAATGATCAATTAATAAAGCGAGAAAGATTAAAAAGATATAATAAATTGAAAACTGAAAAGTTTTCATTGCGTCTTCGTCATCATTGCTGAAATAAAGATTAATAGAATAGTAAAGAAAAATAGTGCTAAGAATTAATGCAGAGTATAAATATATTTCACCTGACATCAAAACTACATATGGAAGCATACTAACAATAAATAAAATAATCGTATATAAAACTATTTGAAGCTTGGTAAAAGTTACTCCATGAGTTACTGGCAACATGGGTATAGACTCTTTCGCATACTCATCTTTGCGATATATTGCTAGTGCCCAAAAATGCGGAGGCGTCCATACGAAAATAATCAACACCAATAATAAAGCATATGGATCTATGGTATTTGAAATAGATGACCATCCAAGCAGAGGAGGTGCTGCTCCGGCTAGACCGCCAATTACAATGTTTTGAGGAGTAGCTCTTTTTAAATAAACTGTATATATGAAGGCGTAACCAACCAAAGAGGCTAAAGTAAGTATCATTGTAAGAGTGTTTACATATAGATATAAAATTAAGGCGCCCAATATACCTATAATTAAAGCAAATACTGAGGCATGAGTTGGAGATAACTCTCCTTGGGGAAGAGGCCTTTGATCAGTTCTTGTCATAGAGGCATCTGTATTTCTATCAATGACCTGATTAACCGCTGCAGCCGATGCAGCGCAACATGCTATGCCTGTTAATGAGACAAATAAGTATCCAAATGAGCTTACAGATTCTTCGGCTAGAAGCATCCCAACAAAAGCACATATGAGCATCATATAAACTACATTGGGTTTACAAAGCTCGTAATAACTTCTTAAAAGTGTCACTTTTTCCAAGCCAAATAATTGACTGTAAAGGTTGCTAAGAGGAGGCATGCTGCAATTAAATTATGTGATATTGCCACGTAAAGGGGTAGCACATAAACAACATTTATTATTCCTAAAGTAATTTGTGTTAATAGTAATATTCCCAAGGTTGAAGCCAGTGGCGCCGCATCAGAGAACCATAATCTTGACATAAGTATTAGAAATATAAACGTAACTAATATTGCAGACACACGATGAGTGTAATGAATAGCAACTCTTGCAGGATTATCTAGCAGCCCGTATAGATAGTTGGGTCCAACTTCTTGATTTAAATTAAAACCATTCTTAAAATCCATTTCAGGAAAGTAGCTGCCCTGACATGTTGGAAAGTCTGCGCATGCTAATGAGGCATAATTGGTACTTGTCCAAACCCCTAAAAAAATTTGAAAGATTAGAACCACAATGGCGATTACTGATATAAATCTTAGATTTGATATATTTATTTGATTAAATATCTCAAAATTCCTTGATTTTAAAAATATAAAATAGAAAAGAGTAAGCGTAGCAAATCCACCAAAAAGGTGCGTGGTTACTATAATAGGTAAAAGATTAAGGCTTACTGTTAAATACCCAAATAATCCTTGGCAGCATATTAAAATTAGAAGAAATAACGACCATCTTTTAATTGATTTATTGTCTGTTCTGCTAAACGAAAGATACACGAGTAAAATTGCAACTAATCCAAGTGCCGCAGCAAAAAGCCTATGGACCTGTTCTGGTATTGCTTTATTAATATCATATGGAAACATTGGAAATCTGCTTTCAGCTAAGGCTATTTCAACTTCATCATTTGGCCAAAAAACAAAGCCATAGCATCCTGGCCAATCAGGGCAACCTAGTCCAGCATCAACTAGTCTTGTCCAAGCTCCTAAAGCTATAACAACAAAAGCCATACAAATTCCAATAAATGATAAGTTTCTAATATAGTTCATTAAATAAGCACCTTTAAGTCTTTAAGAATTAGTTTTGGATCTGTATCCGAGCTGAAATACATAACCGCCCTGCCATATGGATCTATTACAAAAATAGGATTTTCTTCGTTTAGATTTATTTTAGAATTTCTTTGCAAGACATTTAGTAAAACACCATTTTTATCTTCGATTAGTGTTTGTCTTGGATATTGAGCCATGATGTTGCTTAAATCATTTTCTAATAATTTATTCGAATAAAAGACTACTCTCTTAAGTTTATTAATGTCTCTATTCAATGCAACATTAAGTTGTCGCATTAAATAAATAGACTCTGTGCTTTTTTCAATATCTGTAACGTAAACAGAGAGAACCCATTTCCCATCATCAAAATTTATTAAATCTTGTTCTCCTCTGCTATCTTTGAATTGATTAAAATTAAAATAGCTTTTGAAAAACTCCCCATTATTTTTAGTTCCCTCAGGTGACATGCCTGTCGTAAAATACAAAGTTGAGAAAACTACTACCAAGATTGGTGTTAAAAGGATTGATGCTAAAAAGAACTTACTTCTCATTTTTTTTATATCCGTACCAAATAAACATTAAACATAATACTAAAAACATAGAAAACCATTGAGCAGCATAGCCAAAATGCTTCGATGGCATCATGTTCGTGGGCACAATTTTAATATATTCTAGACTATTTTTAAGCAGTGGGTCTGCCATTAGTATTAGTTTATACATAGTATCATCATATTCTTTAAGAAGTATTTCTGGATTCTTTGTCTGAGAAATTTTTGGCCATGTTTTTGTAACTAGGTCTTCTGATAAAACTAAACCGAGCTCTGGAGATTCTAAAATTCCGCTAACAACAACGGTCTCTTCTTGAAGGTTTATATTAGGGATGCTTTCTCTAGATCTTTCCCTTTTTATCCATCCTCTATCAACTAATATTTTTTTCTCTGAATTCTTTAATTTAAGGGGGGTTAAAACTTTAAAGCCTGAGATGCCCCTATGAATAACATTGTCTATTAGGATTTGTTTTGAACTATCCCAATTTCCTTCAACAAAAACCCTATCCCATTTTTTTGATTCGATATCTAAGTACACTGGTTTTTTTGTTAGGTTGTTATTAAATTCTTCTAGAATAATTTTTTTGGCCTGGCCCCTTTCAATTTGCCATAGACCTAAAAAGAAAAATAAAAGCGCAAAAAAAATAAAAAAAACTGTAATTCTTTTACCAGGTTTAAATTTATTTCTTTTCATATCTGTTAAAGTATATATGTTTTAAAATTCAACTATGATCACAACACTTATATATATCGTATTGCCTTTGTTGCTCCTTTCTCTTGCAGGCAGTCTGTTTTTTCTCTTAATTGATAAAGGAGATACTGGAAGAAAAAGAACCGTATATCTTCTTGGTCTAAGAGTCTTTTTTGCAGCTGTTTTAATCGCATTGGTGACAATTGGTCTTTATACAGGAGAGCTCGGAAACAGTGTTCCCTGGGACGATTCCTAATTAAAGTATATAAACAAACAAAAACAACATTACCCACACTACATCAACGAAGTGCCAATACCATGACGCAGCTTCGAATCCAAAATGGTCATGCTCTTCAAAGTGGCCAGCAAAGACTGATCTTGCCAACATAATTGCCAGCATAATACCACCCATCATTACATGAAAACCGTGAAAACCTGTAAGCATGAAAAATGTTGAGCCATATATACCAGAGTTTAGAGTTAATCCATAGTGAGCATATGCTTCGTAATATTCAGCAGCTTGTAAACCTACAAAGATTAACGCTAAAGTGACAGTGATTCCGAGGAACCTATTAAATTTCTTTCTGTTGCCATCCTTTAGACCAAGATGTGCAAAATGAACTGTTACACTTGAGCTTAAAAGTACAATAGTGTTCCAAAGTGGCAACCATTCTAAGGCATGATCCCAGCCAGGCCAGGCCATACTTTTCTCAGCCAAAACATAACCCTCCCCTTGATCGGGAGTAACAATTACAGGCCAGGTAGATTCAAAACCCTGCCACATTTCTACAGCAGCGATTCCAATTCCTTTCTCTCCTTCTCCAGCCAGCCATGGAACTGCTAGGGTTCTTACGTAAAACAATGCTCCAAAGAATGCAGCAAAAAACATCACTTCTGAAAAAATAAACCATGCCATCCCGTATACATATGATTGTTTTAATTGATTAGAGTCTAAACCTGCTAAATGCTCTTTAATTACTTGTCGGAACCAAAAAAATAATGTGGTAAAAAGACATGCAAAGCCAAAATATAATATATAGACAGAGTTGCTTGTTGGGTCATCTAGATTATTAATTGTGCTCGAAGCGCCCATAACAAGCACAAACAAGGAAAAAGCCATAAAAATCGGAAATCTACTTTGATCTGGAACATAATAACTTCCGCCACTCATATTATTTACTCCACATCCATTTGGTGTTGTGCCAAAATTTCTTCATCATAGTCTGTAATGTCAAAAATTGTATATGACAAAATTATATTTTTGATGTTTGACGGCAATTCATTTGAAACTAATAACTTTACAGGCAATAACGCTTCTTCTCCTGGCATTAATTCTTGTTGCTCAAAACAAAAACACTCTAGCTTTTTTAAATGTGCTGCAGCATTAGAGGGTGCAACACTAGGTACTGCTTGAGCAACCATTCTCTTGTTTGTAGTATTTTTTACAAAAAAAGTTGCTGTGTGATACTTTCCTGTATTTATCTTCATTACTTGCTCTGAGGGCTTGAATGTCCAAGGCATATTTTCATTATTTGTTGAGATAAATTGAAGGGCTATTGATCTTCCATCATCTATTACTAAGCTGTCATTGCTTTCAGATTGAAATACTTTTCCGTTTAAGCCTGTTACTTCACAAAAAACATCATACAAAGGCACTAGGGCAAACCCAAACGCAAACATTAACGGAACTGCAATAATTAGTTTTCTTAATGTTTTCTTCGCGCCTTTATTCATTAGTCAATCTTTGGTGGAGTAGAAAAAGTATGATACGGAGCAGGTGATGCAACAGACCACTCTAAGCCTTTAGCTCCCTCCCAAACTTGATCAGTAGCTTTTTTGCCGCCCATTACAGTTTTAAGCACTATGAATAAGAACAATAATTGTGAAAAGCCAAACAAGAAAGCTCCTACACTTGAGACCATATTCCAGTCTGCAAACTGAAGTGCATAATCAGGATATCTTCTTGGCATCCCTGCAAGACCAATAAAATGTTGTGGGAAGAACGTTACGTTCACACCAATAAAAGACAACCAAAAGTGAAGCTTGCCAAGTCTTTCGTCGTACATGTTGCCAGTCCATTTAGGTATCCAGTAATAAACAGCTGCCATAATTGAAAATATAGCGCCTGGTACTAAGACATAATGAAAGTGTGCAACAACAAAATAAGTATCATGATATTGGAAGTCTGCAGGAACAATTGCAAGCATTAGTCCTGATAGTCCACCAATTGTAAATAAGACTACAAATGCAATTGCAAATAACATAGGCGTTTCAAATGTTATAGAGCCTCTAAACATAGTTGCCACCCAGTTGAAAACTTTAACCCCAGTTGGAACCGCAATTAACATTGTTGCCCACATAAAAAATATTTCTGCTGCCAATGGCAATCCAACAGTAAACATGTGATGTGCCCAAACCACGAAAGAAAGAATTGCAATTGATAGCATAGCCCATACCATTGATGAGTAACCAAATAGTTGTTTTCTTGAGAAAGTTTCAATAATGTGAGAAACAATACCAAAAGCTGGCAGGATCATAATGTAAACTTCTGGATGTCCGAAAAACCAGAATATATGTTGAAATAATACCGGATCTCCACCACCGGCTGCATTAAAGAAACTAGTGCCAAAATGTATATCCATTAACATCATTGTTACTGCCCCTGCAAGAACTGGCATAACTGCAATTAATAAATAAGCTGTTATTAACCATGACCAAACAAATAGTGGCATTTTCATTAAACCAACTCCAGGCGCCCTCATATTCATAATCGTTACCACAACGTTGATAGCACCCATAATTGATGAAGCTCCCATAATGTGAACTGAGAAAATAAAAAATGTCACACTTGGTGGAGCATATGTTGTAGAAAGAGGTGCATAAAAAGTCCAACCAAAGTTTGGAGCTCCACCCTCCATAAATAAAGAAGAGAGCAATATGAAAAAAGCGAAAGGTAATATCCAAAAGCTTAAGTTATTCATCCTTGGTAAAGCCATATCTGGAGCCCCAATCTGCATTGGTACTAGCCAGTTCGCAAGACCAACAAAAGCTGGCATTACACCGCCGAAAATCATGATAAGCCCATGGAGAGTTATCATTTGATTATAGAATTCAGGTTCTACAATTTGCATTCCTGGCTGAAATAGCTCAGCTCTTATGACCATTGCCATAGCTCCACCGATTAAGAACATGGCAAAACTAAACCATAAATATAGTGTTCCTATATCTTTATGATTTGTTGTAAACAGCCACCTAGTTATTCCTTCAGCAGGGCCGTGGTGATGATCGTCATGATGATTTTCTATTACTGCGCTCATAATATATTCCTATTATATCTTTGGTTCCTTGTAATCAACTATATCTTTTGGGATGACAATTTCGCCATCACCAGCTTCTGCATTCCCCCATGCTTGCCTTGAATATGTAATTACCGCTGCAAGTTCAACTTCAGACAGATAATCAAATGAGTTCATAGCAGCTCCTTGAACTCCTTCCATAAGTATCTCTATGTGTCTGTCCTTTTCGTATAAAGCAATTTCGCTTCCTGCTAAAGCAGGAAAAATTCCAGCAATTCCTTGACCTTCTGTCTGATGACAGGCGACACAATTAACTTCATATACTGTTTGACCCCTTTCCATTAGCTCTGCTGTGCTCCAGTCTTTAGTAGTCAATTCAGCAAGCTTGATTGCTTCTTCTCTTTTATTAAATACCCACTCATCGTATTCATCTTGTTCAACAACCTTTACAACAATGGGCATAAAGCCATGGTTCTTACCGCATAGCTCAGTACACTTACCTCTATATATGCCAGGCTTATCAACTACCGTCCATGCTGTATTTACAAACCCTGGAATAGCATCTTGTTTAATTGCAAAAGCTGGCATCCACCAAGAATGAATGACATCATTTGCTGTTATTAAAAATCGCACTTTTTTACCCACAGGTATTACAACCATTTCATCAACTTCCTGAAGATAATTTTCACCCTTTGGAACAAGGTTATATATTTCGTCCAGATCTGTTGATAGATTCGCAAAAAAACTTACGTCATCTTCTAGATATCTATATTGCCACTTCCATTGATATCCTGTTACTTGGATATTTATGTCACCAGCCTCATCGTCATAGATCTTAACTAGAGTCTTTGATGCTGGCACAGCCATAGCAATAAGGATAAGAAAAGGAATGATAGTCCATGCAATCTCCAATTTATGATTTTCATGAAATTTTGCAGGTATTGGATTTTTTTTCTTGGTATGAGCCCACATTGAGTAAAACATCACACTAAATACAAGCAACCCAATTACAACACATATCCAAAAAATCAGCATATGAAGTTCAAAAACTTCGTTGCTTATTTCTGTTGTGCCCCTTGTCATATTTAAAGCGAACCAATCTGCTCTTAAAGATGGTGCTGCTAAAAACATAAACAAAAGAGTTAAACTTTTACTTAAATTTTTAAGAAATTTAAAAAACATTATTTGCCCTAGGTAAGTGTGTCTTAATAATAAAAAATGCTTATAGTGTATTATAAGCTATTTATATAAATACAACAAAGTAAAAAAAGCTTTTTTTTCGAAAGGTATGATATATGTTTGTAGTTGTAATTTCTATCAATTTTTATCCCTGTTCTTCTTAAAATCTTCTAAATTAACAACTTTTATTTCTTCAACTTTGACGGACTTTCCTTCAGTTGGCCTTTTTTCAGTATAATCGCACTTAACGCAATAAATTTCATCATTATTAGGATTGATCGCTATGGTATCCTTTGCTTTGCATGTTGGACATATTGCGCCTGCAATGAACTGAACAAACCTTTTCATTCTCTCATTTTCTCAAGGTCTTTTAAAACAGGGTCCGTGTCTGGGAAAACTTTAAACCACTTATTAAATGAGTGTGCAGCTTGATGAACAAGCATCCCCATCCCATCATAAACATTGTCTGATTGTGTTCTAGCCCATATGCAAAAAGGTGTTTCAACTAGAGAATAATTTAAATCATAAAAATATGTATCTTTTTGAGTTGAAATTTTATCAGTCAAATCAAATTCTCCTGTTAGGCCAGCAGATGAGCAATTTATTATGAGATCATATGAATCTTTTAAGTTTTGAGATGTGTTTATATGAGTCATATTAGAAAACTTTCTTACTAACCGCTCAGCATTAGTCTGAGTTCTATTCATAATAGAAATTTTTGAAACTTCTTCTCTTGCAACTTTATACAAAATGCTTTCAGCAGCAGCTCCAGCTCCAATAAAAAGAACATTGGCACCTTTAAAGTTAAATTTTTTGTTGGAACTAATATCAGATATAAAACCAATACCATCTGTTGAAAAAAGTGATAGCTTTTCTTTTTCTTTGGCAACTGTATTTACTGCATTAATAAACTTTGCTTCGTTTGATATTGTGCCAACAATTTTTGCTGCGCTTTTTTTATGAGGAAGAGTTATATTCAACCCTCTTGAAAGAGGGTCTTGAAAAAACTCTTTTATAAAATTATTAAAATCACCTTCTGAAACTTTATATGGTAAATATTCTATATTTACATTTTCATTTCTCGCAAATCTTGAATGAATAAAAGGTGATAATGAGTGCTCGATGGGATTTCCAACAACTCCTAGTTTATATAATTTAGACATTCCAATCCTTATTAATATAATTTAGTAAGTTTTCTTGCAAAAGGTCATATTCTGGAGATTTTTTATATGACCATTTTACATCTGATGGTAATGAAGCAAGAATTGATTCAATTCTGCCGTTGGATTGAAGTCCAAAGGAGGTTCCTCTGTCATATATTAAATTAAATTCTGCATATCTTCCTCTTCTAAATAACTGGAATTCTTTTTGAATTTCGTCATATTGAGTTTCTTTTCTTTTATTAATAATGTTTGAATATGAGTCAACATAGCATTCAGCAACACTTTTAAGAAACTTCATGCTTTCATTAATAGATGTAAAATCTGTTAAATTGTCAAAAAAGATGCCTCCAACGCCTCTTCTTTCATTTCTATGAGGAATTTCAAAGTATTTATTACAATTATTAGAAAAATCTTCATAGAAATTTATACCAAAAGGCTCTAAGGCCGCTTTAGCACTTGAATGCCATTGAATAATATCCTCTTCATAAGGTAAAAATGGCGTTAAGTCGTAACCTCCGCCTACCCACCAGTCAGCTATATCATTATTTTGATCTAAAATAGCAAAAATTCTAACATTCATATGACTTGTAGGTATATGAGGATTTTTAGGATGTGAGATTACTGAAATACCCATTGCACGATATCCATATTCTGCTTTCTTGCTAAGTGTTCTAGCAAGAGCAGCTTTTGGTAAATCTTTACCGTATATTGACGAAAAATTTATAGCACAGTTGTCAAAGAAATTTCCGTTTGCAATAACTTGAGTTATGCCTCCACCGCCTTCAGGTCTTTTCCATTCATCCCTAGACACATCTATGTCATTTGAATCTTCAAAGTCTGAAAATTTTTTATGTATATAGCTCTGTATGTCCTTAAATTTTTTTTCTAAATCATGAATCATTAATTATGCTCGAATAATGGCTTTAGACTCTAAATCGATGATCTTTGAGGCGCTCTTATTTTCTCCAAGACTTTCATCATAGTATGCCAAATCATCATATTCAAAAAAATCAATAATATTCTTAGCATCATTAATATTACTCTGTCCTGATATATTAGCTGAAGTTGAAACCATAAAACCATTAAAGCCTTTAAATAAATGCTTTATAGGTAAGTGATTACTCACTCTTACTGCTAGTTTATTGGTATTATTTTTAAGGTGGTGAGGTATATCTTCTTTATATTTTATTAGAAATGTATAAGGTCCAGGCCAATATTTTGATAGATATTCTTTATCACTTTTAGACAAATAACATAAATTTTTACTCACACAATCAATTGAACTAGCAAGTAGAATAAAATTCTTTTTTTTGCTTCTTTTTTTTAATTTAAATATTTTATTGACCGCCTGCATATTAAAAGCATCACAGCCGAGTCCCCATATAGACTCTGTGGGATGAACAAGAATTTTTCCTGAATTCAGCCAGTCTATAGATGAGTTTGTATCTAATGAAATTCTATTCAATTAAGAGTTAAGTTTTTTGTCTTTTTCTAAAACTTCAGCTCTCATATTTTTTTTGTATTCTAATAATTTTGTTGCAAGATCTTCATTAGACGTTGCTAGTATTTGTACAGCCAAAATTGCACTATTTTTTGCCCCACTTTTACCTACAGCTACTGTTGCAACAGGAACACCAGGTGGCATCATTGCAGTAGATAATAAAGAATCAATTCCGCCCATCCCGCCAGACTCTATAGGTATCCCAATTACTGGCTTAGTTGAATGAGCTGCAACTGCGCCCGCCAAATGTGCTGCCATGCCAGCAGCAGCAATAAATACATTACATCCGTTATTTTCTGACGTTTTTATTAAATCCATTACATCATGAGGTGTTCTATGGGCTGACATAACGTTTTTTGTATATTTGACCTCAAATGAGTCTAAAATTGGGAAAATTGCCTCTACAATTGGTAAATCTGAGTCAGAACCCATTATTATTGCTACTTGTGTTGTTTCGTTTGACATTTTTTTACTCTTAAATTATTAACTAGATTATAATCACGCAATTATAATGAAAAAATAACAAATATGGCTAAAAAATTAAAGATTTTGATATTTCCAGACCCACGTCTTAGAAAAGTTGCTGAAAAAGTATCAAAATTCGACAAAAGTCTACAAAATCTTGCAGATGATATGCTTCATACAATGTATGAGGCCAAAGGTATTGGATTGGCTGCAACTCAAGTAGATCAACATATTAGATTAGTTGTTATGGATTTATCAGATGATAGGAATGAGCCTCGTGTTTTTGTTAATCCTTCTTACAAAGTACTAAAAAATCATAATTTATTTGAATTTGAAGAAGGTTGCTTATCAATTCCTGGTTTTAATGAAACTATTTCTAGACCAGATAAAATTGAACTAAAGTGGCAAGATATCAATGGTAAAGAGCATATTGATGAGCCAGAGGGCCTCCTAACTGTATGTATTCAACATGAAATTGATCACTTGGAGGGTAAATTGATGGTTGATTATGTAAGTGCGCTAAAAAGAGATAGAGTAAGAAGCAAGCTTTTAAAAGATTATAGACGTTAATACAAGAAT
>Ga0209036_1000813_pt1 | contig 13378 bp, 6 predicted proteins | sample MarorgKNORR_S2LV_3_FD_188222 | JGI IMG/M metagenome (GOLD analysis project Ga0209036, IMG submission 188222) | Marine microbial communities from the Southern Atlantic Ocean, analyzing organic carbon cycling - DCM_A/KNORR_S2/LV (SPAdes) (version 2) | ecosystem: Environmental > Aquatic > Marine >... | reverse complement strand
ATCCAATTTTTTTCAATCTATTTATAAAACTTCGCCCACTTTGATTCTGGGGCAACAGTGAGTAACTCCTTCTCGTACTCTCTTGCTTTTGGTTTATCTTCAAGTTTTTTGTATATCTGAATTACATAGTGAGTCACTTCAGGAATTTTTTCATGTGCGGGATTCTTTTCTTTAAGAGTGGTCAAAGTATTTAACAATTTACCAAGAGCCTTATTTAACTCTACTTTACTAGGACCTTTCATAGACTGTCGGTAATAAAGATGATACAGAGCCTCATCCTCTGCTTCAGCACCTCTTACACCAGCGACTGCAGTTACTTTTTCAACCTCATAGCCAGCATCTGCAACACTTTCTATATCATTCCAAACAGTATTATCCCACATCGCATCTAGATCTAGATCGTCATCATCTTGTGCCCAGACAAGACCTACAAAAAGTGTAACAGCTATTATTTTTCTTAACATGATGTATATAATTTAAGCAAATTTAATCGAATTTATCAAATTTTGGAGTGCTTTCCCCCATGCTCTCTATAAAGTCCAATTGTGTAACAAGTTCGGGTTTAGCTTTTTTAACTTCTTCGTAATATGTTAGTGCATCATCATACTTATACATTCTATATAATGCTACAGCTAAATGTACCTTATAGTCCATTTCAGTAGGGTCATTGTTAATTGCCTTTTTAAAATAATCAATTGCCATTGAATAATTTCCAAGTCTGGCAAAGGTTACTCCTACAGTATTATCGCTTCGGGCCCTTTGTTTTCGAAAGTCTACCTTTTTAATATCTTCAGGTTCTACATTTTTAGGTGCTTCTTTTAATTCTACGAGGCCTTTGGTAGATCCCTCAGCAAGCTCAGCCTCTAAGTCATCGGATATTTTGAGTGTAGGTCCATCTGTTGGGCCTGCAATGCTAGCCTTTGCAGCGCCAAACACCTTGTCTAGTTTTCCCTCAAACATCGGATCAATCATTACTACCTCATCATACTTTTGTTTTGCAAGTCCTTTGTTGCCTAACATGAATTGTGATATGGCAATATTCAACATAAAACCAGCGTGCTCACCTGCCTGTTGGATCGCTTCTTCATAGAACTCTATCGCCTTAGCATACTCCTCTGTCTTGGTGTAGCATACACCAAGGGTATTGATGGCATCAGGGAAGACAGGTTTCATGTTTATTGCTGTCTCCAGCATTTCAATCGCTTCTTTATATCTTTTGAATTCCATGTATTTGACCCCAGCATCATAATAGTCCTCAGCAGCAATCAATTTGCTTCCAACTGAATTATATACAATTTGCTCTAACCACATTCCATACTGTTTTATATCCTCTTTTAGTAGATCATTGATACCATCAATAGTTGGCATGGGCATGTCAGGAGTGATGTGTGAACCTGCAATGTACTTTGCAGTAGCTTCTTTAACTGAGATTTCATTTACATAATTCTCTGCTTTCATTTCATTATACTTGAGTGTCCCCTGTTTCCATGCAGAAAAGAATGGTTTACCAACCAGGGTTGCCTCAATCGGTATCCAGACTTTATTGTTCAAAACAACAACTTCATTCTCATCTAAAAAGTACTTGGTAACATCATCAGGCTTGATCCCGCTGTCAAACATTAGAAAGATATGGCCAGCACCGGGTTTGAAAACATCTAGAAACATTGTCTCAATTCCAAGATTAGCTAATAGCGAACCATAAAGAGCTGTGAGATCATCGCAGTCACCAATTTTATCTCTTAACATGTCTCCTGGATATTTCACGGTATCGAAGGCAGATTTATCATCGGCAATGTCCAAGAATGGAGTCTCTAGATCAATATTATAAACTAGGCCATGTGTTCCCAGCGCATCATAGAGAATAATTGCTCGACCTAAATTACTTCTTCCAAAATAGTCATTCAGGACAGGGGTATAGTATTGGATAAAATTTCTTGCAAATTTATCTACAACAGCGTCTGCTGGTGTAACATAGCATGCAATCATCTCAGGGTTACTCCATGTTAGCTTGCCTTTACCAAGAACGTAGGAAGATTCCATTTTCTTTTGGGCTAATTTCTCTTCACCACCTTGTTTGTAGGTTACTTTTACCTCTGGCTGAACCAGATTATCGAAGGTGGCTTTTTTCGAGGTAAGGACATCGCTACTAAACGAGACACCAACATCATATTCTTCATCTGATTTTGGAGGAAGTGTTACTGACTCTGAGTGAGGATTATCCATCATGGTAGGAACAAAAAGTGAAACATTGACTGGTAAATCTTCATCAGAGATATTTTTTAGGCCGACCTTTATAAATGGTTCTGATTCATAGTAACGATGAAGAGATCGAAAGATTGGATTATGTGCAATGGTTGTCTTGGTAATACTAACTACAGCAGGACTTAATTGAAGCGCGAAGGATATTCGGTGTGTTGGTTCTAAATACGGGTGACTTTCATATCCATATTCCATCACTATTGTTCTAAACTTTAAGGATATTCCAGCAGATGGAACCATTATCTTTTCATCACCACTTACATCTTGTTGGAATCCTGCTCTGAAACTAACTCTACTGGCCAAAACATATTCAGTACCTAAATGAAACCTATCTCCAAAATCACCTGCAATGGTTAGACCATTAAACGGCATGTAACTAATTCCTAATTTAAACGCCTGTCCAAGGACTGTCTCGCTGGTCTTATCCTTGTATGATATAGATGTTCCTCCAATATCATATATACCAATCCCTAGCTTTAGATTTTTTAATGGTTGTATCAAAAAACCTGCGTCGTATCCAATGCCTGAACTTTTACCATAGGATGCTTCATCTAAAAGCATATCTCTCATTAGGTATTTTAGTGTGATGCCAAATGAGAAAAGTTTATTTGGTTGAGCTCCAACAGCAAGATTTAATTTATTTTCTCCATAGGATAATTCATTATCATCATAGCCTACATTTGACCAATCAAATCCAAGTGCAATACGATCTGAAAATGGTCTTACAAATCCTATATAAGATTGTGTGATTCCCATATTATAGAGGTTAGCATAGGTTGAAGTGAATTCCGTCCTACGAAGTCCAGGTAAGCCAGCTGGATTCCAGGTAATTGCATTTGCATCATCAGCAACCGCAATGAATGCTCCACCCATACTGAGTGGGCGAGTTCCCACAAATAATTGGTCATATTGACTAAATAGAGGTGATAAGAGGAGCAATATCGATAGCAGATTTTTCATCGATTTAGAACCCCGACAGTAGTTCTCAGAATGGTGTCTTCTTTTTCAAGAGTAACAATATACAGACCACTTGGAACAATCTCACCATTTGAATCTTTACCATCCCAGTTCATAACCTGATGCCCAGGTTCTGATGTGAATTCTGGTTTAATGGTTCTTTTTAATCGTCCAGACAGGTTAAAGATTCTTGCAGTAACTTCTTCAGAGCGCTCTAAAGAATAAATAATATTTGTCTCTGTAAACTCAAATACAGTTCCTGAGCCACCAGGAGAAAATATTCTTGGTTGACATACAATGGTTTCAACATCTATAGAATCAGACATCAAAGTAGTGTCCATTGTAACAAATGCTCCATAGGTACCAAATGTGTCTATCTGTACCTGCATAAAAGGATTTCCATTTACAGATATTTGTGACCCTCCCATTTTAAGGACTGGTAATAAACCTGTGATGGATGTATCGACCATTCCAATGAACGGTGTCATCCCAGAGTCAGGCATTGCAATCCACTCACCATTCAATTCAGCACAAGCTAATTCATCCTCACAATGTGTGTTAAAATATTGATTTAATGGTTCTGTAACCAAGCAGATGCTATCTGGAAAACCTATCCTAATTATTCCTGGCTTATTAAGTGACTGCTCAAATGGTTTCACATCATAAAGGTCAGATATCAAATAAGTTATTCCACGATTTACTTCATAGATATAAGAACTTGAATCTGGAGGTACGTTCTGTCCAGTAATGGATATGGATATATCTCCAGAAACAGCATTTTGAGGGAGAAGAATACTAACTCCACCATCTTCGCTAATGGCAGTCCCACCATATTGTGATATGATACTTTCAGGAGTCTTGAATACGGAAGCAGGTAACATCCTATTTTTCCTATCATCTTGTGCACCGTAAACGTGAATCTGTATTGCCTTTCCATCATAATCACTGGGAAGGATCAAAACACCAGTCCATTCATCCCCGTTAAAACTTTGTTTCTCAACAATAAGTGAATCGTCTTCTGCTCCTTCTTCACCAAGATCTGGATAGTAGGGATGCGTGACAAGAACAGTTGGCTCTTTGTTAATATCGAGGTAAAAATCTTCCTTGAACTTTACCACGAGGATTATCTGATCAGATGAAACGTAGTTTGCTCTTATAGTATCAATTGTTGGAGCGGTTACATCAATGTAAAAGTACTCACTATTTGACCAGTTAGAAGTAGCATAGCCGTGATCGATTGCACGAACACGCCAGCTGTAATTTCCTTCCTGAAGGTTTCTTAAATTTTTCTGGGGCCTATTAATCAAGCCAATTTCATTGATGCCATAGTGCCCTGTGCTAACGGCATGGTCATTATTTTCATCCTCATAGCCAACCTGTAAATGATATCTTAGGCCTAGCTGTGGTGTGGATCCACCACCAGCATTTTCAGGGTCAACTGGTGCTGTCCATGTGAGATTAACATTGCCATTAATGATATTCGTATCATCAAGGAGATATGGAGCATTAGGTTCCTTATTGGGGTTCTCAAGTGATTCAAGATTATCATAAACTTGTGCGACAACATCTTGGTTTGCCTTAAAACCTGATAGGAACAAATCAAGGTCTCCATCTGAGTCATAGTCCCCCCACTGTGAAAAACTTATTCCAACACTGTCAATAGAAAGAGTCTGGTCCAGCGAAAATCCATTTTCATTTTGATAGTAGACCATAGTCGCTGGCACTGAACCCAGGGCGCCCTCCGTGCTAGATTGCCCTGCTATTAAAAGATCTAAATCTCCATCTGAGTCATAATCTCCCCATGCAGGTTTTCCATAGTAGACACCTTGGAGTATGTGAGTGACGATGAATGAGTTAATACCATTTTGAACAATATACGTAATAAGGTCACTGCTCCCATTCATACCTGTCAATGCAAAATCATCGTAGCCATCACTATTATAATCTCCAAAGGCAATAGCGCCAGCAGTAACACCAAATATCTCAGACTCCCATGTCATAGATGGGGTCAATATGTAATTTGAATTGTTAATATAAACTCGCATTCGAAGTGATTGGTCTGCGTCAGCTCCGATAGAAACCAGGTCTAATCTCCCATCGCGGTTTAAATCGCTCCAATGGACAATGGCTGGATTAATAGGGACTAAGTTAGTCTGGTTTGTATCAAGACGCAGAACTCCATTATCATTATAGAATACGTCTAGATGTCTAACATAGGCATTATCAAAACCTCCCTGAACATAATCAAGATCACCGTCATTGTCATAGTCACCCCAGTGATGGCCATTGACTCCACCATTGACCCAATAGTCACCAATGCCATCAAAATTCAGATCCTTATTAATCTCTGAGTCCATATCAATTACATAAAGTCCGTTCTCCCATTTATAAAAACTAGTCTTAAACCCTCCAAAGAAATTGCTAATCTGGAAACCAGTCATTGTCAGGTCAAGGTGTCCATCATTTGTATAGTCAACCCAAGAAAGGTGTCCACCAAAGACAGCCTGAATATCTTGTTCCAGATCTTGAGATAGCAACCCACCTGAATTCTCAAATAGGTTTGTTATGCTTGAGCCTGAGAATGTAACACCAGTTAGTGCCATATCTGGGATACCATCTTCCGTATAATCTGCCCAACCTGCTGATGAGTAATACACACCAGGTAAGGATTGGGTGGAGGCAACAAGGCGCGCAATAAAAAGAGTGTCTTGCTCAGACCACTCTGAGGTATTCCCTGATCCGTCCACGGTTTGGACTGCCCAGTAATAGGTTCCATGAGGGATTTCATTGAACTCACGAATAAGTCTCTGTCCAACGTTTGACTTGTTGTATGGAACGGATGATGAAATGAGTTGGTTGCCTCCGGATGAGGTTCCAATACGAATATTGTAAGATAGGCTTCCGGGGTCGTCAATATCATCTGAACCTGCTCCCCAAGAAAATATTGCACGAGTACTAACAGCAAATGCAGTTAGAGCACTCGGTGGATCTGGTTTTTCGTTAGTTCCTGAATTACTGTTTATAAATACATGTGAAAAGGATTTGTCTGGGTCTCCAATTTCTCTGGTTCCGCTGGTAACAAGATCGGGGACTCCATCAAGATTAACATCAACAAATTTGGCTGACCTGGCCCCATATAATTCCTTTATTTCTTCAAATGTTCCATCTCCATTATTTAAATAAACCCTTCCAGATACAGAATTAATTCTACCAGAATAGAGACTTACATCGTCTGCGCCTGCAATTACAATATCTTGAAGACCATCTAAGTTGAAATCGATTGCATCTATTGTCCCATGGGCAACTGCAAATTCAATCTGTTCAGGGTACAATGAAAATGTACCGAGTGGCTCATTTTCAAGGAGATAGGTAACAAGGCTACCTGATATTTTGTTCCACCCGGACATGATGAGATCTAAATCTCCATCGGAATCGAGGTCAGAGAAGTGAAACGCCCCAGATTTGATTCCACTAATTGCGTCAGCCGTTGTAACCTCAGTTAGTCTTCCTATGGGATCGTTTTGATAAAGCCTTGTCACAGAAGAATTTGGGTTTGCTGTTTGTCCACCTATGATCAAATCAGGATCGCCGTCATTGTCATAGTCACCCCATGCGCTGCTACCAGTAAAGAGTGCAGGGAAGATGGTTGTTGGATCTTCATCTAAATAAGTACCAGTATTTAGATAAAGCTCATTTAGAATATTATCCGCTGGTTGTTTGACACCCATTAAGAAAAGATCTGGTTTCCCATCCATGTTCACATCACCCCATTTCCCATTACTGTGGATGACAAACATATTTTGAAGCCAGTTTGATTCACTAAAATACCCTGATGATGAATTCATTAGTAATTCTGATCTGGCAGAACCATTCAAATAAATATCAATGCTACCATCAAGATTCACATCCGATAAATCTACATTTCCAAGACCGCCTGAAAATTCAGCAATTGTATCTGGGTAGGTAATGAAGTTTGTTGAAAATCCTGAAGTAAGTCCACCCTGACTATTCACTTTTGTTACATCAATGAATAATCCAAAGCGAGTAGAATCGTACCCTGACATGATGATATCGTTGTATCCATCATTATCAACATCTGCAATTTCTATAGAATTTGCTATTGACTGTGGGAGAGAGCTAGACAACGAGGTATCGATAACAAACGGGTCTTGTGCGGGAAGTATCGAAAGCATCAGCCCAGTAAGTATGCTACGCAAGCGTGTGTGGTGCGTATTCATTTTGGCTTAATCTTTTATTTACTTGTTAATGTCCAGACACCATCCCAGTCTTCACCAGGTGGATTTTCTTGATAGTGCTCACATCTTGGGATATAGATCCTACTGGGATTAGTTTTTCTACCACCAAACATCTCTTCTAATTCATCAGAGGCCTTAAATGCATCTATTGCTTTGGACCACTCTTGATTTTTATATAAATCTAAAGCCTCATGGTATGCAGGCAGTATCTTTTTATATTGATCAGGCTCTTGCCCTACTTCACTTATCAGCTCCCACACCTTGACAGGCTCATTTTTCCCCATCACCACTACATTATCTAGATCACGAACTACTACTTTTTCTTTTACAGCTTGGTATGTACTATCCGCTATTTGAATGTATACGCCATATTGTTTTGCTGATGACTCAAGTCTTGCGGCGGTATTAACATTATCACCCATCATTGTATAATTCATTCGAGCCTCAGAGCCCATATTCCCAGTTACCATTTGACCAGAGCTTATACCTATTCTGTTCTGCATGTTGTGGACAATTTCTGGCCAGCGGTCACCTTCTCCCTGCCAACCTTCGCGCAGAATGGCAAGTTTGTCCTGCATCTCAATTGCAGTTTTGCAGGCCCAATATTCGTGGTCGTCAACATCAATTGGGGCACCATAAAATGCTACGATTGCGTCACCAATATATTTATCTAAGGTGCCATTATTCTCAAGTAAAACATCTGTCATATCTGTAAGGTATTGGTTTAATAATGCCACCAATTCACTTGCAGTAAGTTTCTCTGAAAATGCTGAGAAACTTTGAATGTCTGTAAAGAATGCAGTGTGATAGCCTTCTTCACCTCCAAGTGAAGGCTCCTCGCCGCTCTCATACATTTGATCAATCAATTCTGGAGAAACGTAGGTTCCAAAGGACTCCTTAAGAAAATTCTTATTTTTCTCTTCTTGTATGTAGTTGTAGACCGTAATGCCTAAATATCCAATAAAAAGAGTAGACAGAGGGCCAACCATGTCTAGCCAAACTTGTTGATTGGTAAATAGCCAGAATGAAAGCCACCCATACGCCCCAATAATAATTGCAGTAACAAGACCGCCCATTGCAGCACTCAGTGCTGGAACTCCAAATGCCAGAAGAATGCCAATGATTCCAATAACTAATGCAACTTGAATCTTTGGCACCTCATAAATAATCTTGTTATCAAGAATTGTATTGAGGGCATTTGCATGAAGACCAACCATTGGATAGCGAGGATCAAATGGCATTGGGTTCAAATCAGATGTTCCGGTTGCAGTTAGCCCATAGTATAACTTTTTCCCAACAAATTCAAACGGGACTACATTATGGACAGTATTTTTTTCTTCACTACCAATGAACAATCTCTGTTTTTTTGCATTAGGAAAGAAGGTTAGCGGACGCTGCTCATCGATAATATTATTTTTCGCTAAGTTAGAAATGATCTGGAAATTCCTTTCTAAAATTCGAGCCAGGTCTCTTATCTTAGTAAGCCTTTTTTTATCATCTTCGTCGCTATTTTTTATGGCGGTATTCAAATCATTTATATGTTTTTTGTATGTGCTGAACTCATAGTCATTTATTCCAAATTCATAGCTCAACATTTTACTTTTTATTAATTCATCAAGGCTTGGAGGTCCATTTCTATTTGAGTCTAGAAATACATCAGCAATAGTGTTATTATCTTTTATCTCATTGAATATGTGTGGGGGAAGTCTCTTGAACTCTGCTGCAGTTCCATCTGGATTATCTTGAATCCATTTCTCCGTAGCGCCCATCATCATAACTTTTTTAACAGCTCCAAGTATATCTTTTTTGGGTGCATCAATGAATCCCAGGGCAGGCTTATATGCAGCTTTAGCGTTTCCGTTGAATGATAGATTTACGAGTTTTTTAAATTCAGCTAGTATATAGTTTGAATGTTCACTTTCTTGAAATTCTTTCAAGACATTGTATGGATAATGAACAAGATCAAACTCACCTGTTTCTTTGTCTTGCCAATTACCAGCCCAGTTTACCTGCATCTGACCTTTGCTGTTTACGGGAATAGATATCTCAGAGCGTCCATGCTCATCAGGTTCCGGAAGATTAAATCTTATGTGTTTACCCGGGACAATCTCAACATCCTCAAAGGATACTCCATAATGTTTGAGCGCAATTGCTAGAGATGCCGAAGGGAAGATTCTATTTTCATAGAGACCAACCAGCGGATACTTTCTTTGTAGACCATCGGGATCAGGATCAGATTGGAAGAAATACACACCTGCTGAACTTTTGATAAGAGTATCAACAACAGTCTCGATATCATAGAAATCAAACAGGCTCGAGTATTTTTCTCTTTCAACAGTACGAAATAAACCTCTCTCTTCAAGAAGCTTTAGTCTTCTTTCCATTACCTCAGATCGCTTTTTGACAGGTTCCTTTTTCTTTGGCTGCGGTTTGAAACTTTGCGCGAATATAATGTTTCCTGCTCTTTGAGATGCTTTGGCTAGGTCATTGTCAGGGTCAGGGAATAGATCTTTAACTTTTTCCATGGACAAAAGAGAGTCTGAAACGCTATTTAAAACCTTGTACTCAAGCTTGCGTTCGCTATCCTCAATGAAATAAACATCAAAAATAAATGCATCCATTCTGTGTTCTGCAGCAAGGTTCACAAGGGGGATATGTTTTTCACGACTCCAGGGATCCCACTTGCCCTCTGTTTGTAAGGCTCTAACATCTATATCTGCAGTTGCTATGTCTGGGCGTGTTTCCATCATGCCCCTACTTTTAAAGCGCATGTCTAAAAGGTTGTGCTCAAAATTATCATAAAGATCCAGAAAAGAAAGAAATGCTACAAGAGAAGCAACTCCAAAGGCTATGATGATATATGGTAGGTTTTTTTGCATAATCTAATTATCCAACTACGTTAGGGGTAATGAATATCAACAACTCTCTTTGTTCTTTGTCAATTGAAGTAGAACGAAACATTTTTCCTATGAATGGAAGATCACTTAAGACAGGAACAAATTTTCTATTTTCAATAGCATTCTCAGCTATAAGTCCTCCAATGATCACTGTATCTCCAGCATTGACGGTAACTTGGGTGCGTACCGTTCTCTTGGTTGAGCGAGGCTTATCGGTTAATACCTCTGCTGATGAAAGCAGAGCCTCCACAGAGGCATTTACAAGCAGAGTAATTCGATTTTCATCGTTAATCCTTGGTGTGACCTGAAGATCGATTCCAACATCCTTTTCAGTAATTTGCCTTGAGCTTGTGGTTATGTTTGTATATCCACCAGTATTGGCTCCCGAATTCCCAACCCCTGAGTTATTGCCCCTTGAGGAGTTGGTATTTCTACCCAAGTTACTAACACTTCCTTCGATATAAATGGTCGTAGTTATCTGAGTCTCAGCAGCATGATTGTCAAGAGTCGTTAGCTGTGGGCTCGCCAATATTTTTGACTCGCCTCTTGCTTGCATGAGCTTCCATGCCTGCCCAAATTGAAACGGATTTAGAGTAGCAAGAGTCATGTTATTTAATTTAAAGGGTAGAAGGGAGCCTGAAGTATCTTCAGTGCCTCCCAAAAATATCGGAGTGTTTGCTGACCAGTCGATACCGCTGCCTTTTGCTGAGTCTACTCCAGATTCAATAAACCTAACAGCAATGTTTACATTTGCTATTGGTTTGTCTAACTCCTCAACCATCTGCAGAATGTTGGGAATCCTCTCCTGGACATCGGATATTATAACAACATTTGAAACACCCGCAGATCCTGATGTTACAACTGGGGTAAAAGATTGAACCTTCCCTTGGTCTGATAGCACGGCCTGGAGTGGACTAGATAGGTCATCAGAGTTAATATATTTCAATTTTAATATAAGGGTCTCAAGTTCTCTTACAATCTCATTATCAGCGCCTTTAACAATAATGATGTTTTCCTGAGTAAAGTAACTATACCCATTCGGCTTCAGTATTACATCCAATGCTGCTTTGACAGATACGTTTTCAAGATTTGCGGTAATCGTATCTTTTACAGAAGGGCTTACCACGATGTTTAAACCTGTAAGCTCTCCTATAAGCATGAGAACGTTTTTTATGTCTGATTCCTGCATGTTAATGGACATTTTTTGACTAAGGTCGTATTCAGCACCGTCTTTATCGAGTAGCGCTATATTTGATATCCTCTGGCCAAATATCATTGATAGGAAAAGAATCGATTGAATGAATATTATTTTTTTATGTACCAACGTCTTTTATGATCCTTGTTTTTCCAACTTTAAACGTTATTTGCTCATTTTCAATTTTTTCAATTAGAGCATCGTTTATTTGATCCCCTTCACGAAATGTTTGTCCATTAATAGTCACAAATGCTTTTTCGCCCATACGAACAGCTGTCTCGATGATCAATCCATCTAGTGTTGTTAGTCCTGCTTGTTCCTCAATTTCAGCATCTTGGTCAACGACTGCGATATTTCTGGAGATTTGCTTTGGCTCGTATACTTCTACAAAAGGGTTTCTAGCCCAGCCCTCTAGCTCATTTATTTCATCTGAAATGGGTAGGAAATCTGACTCTGGTTTGAAGGTACTCTTTGTCGTTTTTGTAGTATTATTGTTTCCTCCAAGTTTTGCCTTTCTCCTTGCGATCTTCTTTTTAAGGTTCTCTGCTCTACTTGCACTCACTCCAGCAGTCCTAGCTCTTTTCTTTTCTTTTGACTTTGTAACTATAGGCTTCTTGTCACTGTTTCTATCAACATAATCATATATTGCATAGGATAGTGAAAGGGCAAGTCCTATAGATAGCATTCTAAGTCTAGGTGTCATAATGAATTATGGCCTAAACTACCTCAAAAATGACAGTATCTAAAATCTTTTTATCACTATCTGTAATTTCAACCTTCCATGTCCCTTTGTCATTGCTTTTTATTTCTCTATGTGAAAAAGCAGGAATTTCTTTTCCACCTCTGACTCTTATTCGTACCTTTGCCTTTAAATTTCCATTCATGTACCAAATATGATATATATCACTATTCTTTCCTGAGTTATTATTGAGCAATGTATGGCAATGTACTCTTCCAACATCAGTTGGGAACCTTCTTCCTGGGTATAGGGGCTGGTTATTTTTTACCTTTTTACAAGCTAGCGATTCAAGGACAACCATTTTTTCAACAAAAGGCATAGCTTTCTCAGGAATAACTTCCTGAGCAGCCTCTTCTTTAACAGGTGGATTTACAATTTCTTTTGGTTTAATTGGTTTTTGTTTTTTTTCTCTTGGCTTAACAGCAGGGGATGGTTTTTCAGCTACAATTGATTCTTCTACGGGTTCTGTTGCAGGCTCAAGCCACATTTCAGGAACACCCTCAAGGCTATCGATGGTTTTGACATTATTGTCTACCACCTTTGTGGGCTCAACTTTCTTAATTGTATCATTGGACTGATTAACTGCTTTTGTTGTTTGAGCATTTTTCTTCTTTATGATCGGAGTGGTAGTGGCCTGGGCCAAAGGTTTATTATTGCTTGATTGGAAGTAGGCATAGGAAATCAATTTGATTGTTTGAGCGGAAGCCTTTTGTTTTTGAAGAATCTCAATGTTTGATGCGGTGATTCTATATTTTCCAATCTTCATAGACTCCAGCAATTGTCCAAAATTAATGAAAGAACCCCTTAGAGTAATATCTATTGGAACTTTTTCAATTGTTATTTCATCTCCAGTCTCTGGCACCAATATTGTTTTTTTCTCAATTGCGGCATTCGATGGAGAAAAACTTTGAATTTTTAGACCTTGATTAACGATCATGGAGTATAAGAAATCCGTCACGTTGTCAAAAAGTCTTTTATCTGGAATCTTATCAATTACCATCTCAAATTGACTATTTATGTCATTCCACTCAGCCTCAAGGCCAACAATTTGGGATTCCATTCTCCTGAACTTGTC
>Ga0209036_1000812_pt1 | contig 13384 bp, 9 predicted proteins | sample MarorgKNORR_S2LV_3_FD_188222 | JGI IMG/M metagenome (GOLD analysis project Ga0209036, IMG submission 188222) | Marine microbial communities from the Southern Atlantic Ocean, analyzing organic carbon cycling - DCM_A/KNORR_S2/LV (SPAdes) (version 2) | ecosystem: Environmental > Aquatic > Marine >... | reverse complement strand
TTTTGGATAATCGTATACAAAGTATATTTCAGATCCACTAGATAGATTTCCGTTAGAATCATAATTTGATCTAAATGAAAAAGAGTTATCGTAACATGTTCCACAAAGTCCCCCATCACCAGTTGGTTTATCTATTTTAACTATATAGCCTCCATTTGGCGAAGATCCTGAGTGTTTTGTTATATCTACCCTGTTTTTATCTCGTTTAATTTTTTCCATCAAAATATAGATACCTTTAAAATCATCATTTATTGTTAAGTTGTAAAACTTCGTATTACTAGCTTTATATCCTATTAGATTTGAAAGATCAAATGTTAATTTGTTTCTAATAAGAGATTTGTCAGTATACGGACCGTAAAATATCCAATCTTCTTCTTCTGGAAATCCTCCTAAGGAGACATCAACATCATCGTTAAAATCAGCACTTCTGGTTTCAAATCCATAAGACTTTTTATCAAACATCTGTGAAGAACTTCCCCTTATCTCGATACCTATACTATAATTAGTTTCATTCAAGTCTTCTTCTATAAGAGTTAGAGTAGCATTAATTTTAGGTTCATCAACAATTTCTTCTCCTAAAGTTGATATGATTGCATCTGGAAGTCTCTGAGCATTTTCTTCATCACTATTATAAGTAATAGCTGAATCATCTTCAAAATCATCAGAATCTGGCCCTTTACAAGAAAGAATAAATGCTATCAATATAAAATAAACTAGTGCTTTTAAAATTCTAGAGCAAAAGTTCTTATGAAAATATTTCTTCATATATATTATCAATAAATCTTGCTAATGAAAAATCTTTGTTACTAATGGAGTTTGAACTATGAGTAAATAATTTAACCTCTACCTTGTTATATTCATTAATAAGTTTTGGATGATGATCTACTTTCTCAGATTGATCTGCAATTATATTCATAAAGCTAAATGCATTCATAAATGTTTTAAAAGAAAACTTTTTATATAGAAGATTATTTTTTATAATCCAACCATCTAAAGAATCTAAATTTTCTTTAATCTCATTTTTATCAAGTATATCAGACATTAAAATCTTATTTAAAATATCTCCAAATATAATATATTGGAATTAATATAACAGCTACAAGTATTGAGTAGAATAGAATATAAGCTATCAATATAAGAATGAAACAAATGAAGATCACTCTCACTATAACAGATAAAAGTGGGTGAGACATTATATCATAGTATAGTTTCTTTAATATATTTATTAAACGTTCCATTCTTCTAATTATCAAATTTATTCATAAAAAATCTTTTCTTCTACTGATTTCCATAATAAAAGAGATGCAACAGTTTTGTATGGAGCCCATGAATCTGTTAGTTTCTTTATTTCTGTTATTTGATCAGATTCAATACCATAGTTTAATGAAATGCTTTTGATTAAGGCTAAATCACCAAAAGAAAAAATATCTATTCTCATAAGAACAAACATCATAAACATTTCTACTGTCCATTTACCAACTCCTTTAATTTCAATTAAATGATTAATTATTTCATCTTCAGAAGACGAATCAAAATCAAATTCATCATTTAGGAAATGGTTGTATACATTCTTTATATAGTCTGCCTTTTTATTAGATACTCCTATTGATCTAATTTCTGAGCTATCAAGATTTGCAATTTCTTTATTATTTTTTGATGATATAAATAAATTAAACCTTTCTTTAATTTTTATAGCTGCTTTGAAACTAATCTGCTGCTCTATTATAAGCTCTGATAAAGCTTTTGAATAATTTGAATCGAATCTTTCTTTAATATTTATTTCTGAGCTAAATTTTTCAATTAAGAATCTTAAGACCAAATCTGATTTAAGAGAATCAAAAGCAAGAATTAGTGATTGAGAATTTAACAGCATAGTAAAAAAAAAACGATATTTGTATTATGAAAAAAATCTTATTAATTATTTCAATAGTTCTTTTCTCTTGTAACCAAGATACAAAAGAAAAGCTAGTAGTTTATCAATCTCCCACATGTGGATGTTGTTCTGGGTGGGTAGATAATATGGAACAAAACGGTTTCAATGTGGAGGCAATTAAAACAAATGATATGTACTCGGCAAAAGTTAAAGCTGGTATTGATTATACTCTTCAATCATGTCATACTGCATTTATAGGAGACTATTTTGTTGAAGGACATGTACCATCTGATGCAATAACTAAGCTTCTACTAGAAAATCCTGATATTAAAGGAATAACTGTCCCTGGAATGCCAGCTGGAATTAATGTTCCAGGTATGGAGACAACTAATGAAAGAGCAGAGTTTGATGTTCTAGCTGTTAATCATGATGGGTCTACATTTATATGGAAGAAATATCAATAGTCTGTTAATTCATAGGTATATGAAATTAAAATCTGTTGTCGCCCTATTTCTAATTATCTTTTATTCATGTAGTAGGGAGGATGACTGCTTTACAATTACTGAAAAAAGAGTAATAGACGGTAAATACTACTTTTATTTTGATGCACAAGATAGGACAGATGCTTACCCAAATAATAATCCAGGTCTAGATGGTGGATATCCAGATAGATATGGTTCAGGTCAAGTCGATAAAGAAACCTTTGAATCAACAAATGTCGGAGATAAGTATTGTGAATAAAAAACACCTGCCCAAAAAACCAAAGGCAGGTGTAATTAAATTAAATCAGAAACTCTACTGATTAAGTAGGTTAAAATAAACTATATGAACTATAATTAATTATGGTAATTTTAATCAAAATTATAAAGTCAATAAGTATATCTAGAAAAAGAAATATTTATTTTTTAACTTTTATTAATAATTAAAAAAATGTGTATTTTTTTTAATACTTTGATTTATTAATATTGTATTAATTATCAATTTGAAAATGCTGCGTAATAATTACATAAAAAGTTCTATTATATTTTCATTATTAATAATGTCTTGTGAAAATGAAATAACAATTAACTCAATGGGGTCAAATCAACTAAAAAACGAAAGCAGTCTTTATCTAAAACAACATTCTGAGAATCCGGTAAATTGGCAAAGATGGTCAAATTCAATTTTTGACTTTTCAGAAGAATTAAACAAATTAGTAATCGTTAGCATAGGATACTCTAGCTGTCACTGGTGTCATGTAATGGAAGATGAAACTTTTGCGGATGATTCGATTGCTGAATTAATGAATGATAATTTTATAAACATAAAAGTTGATCGAGAAGAGAATCCTGATGTAGATCAAGCATATATGACAGCATCACAACTGATGACAGGTATGGGAGGGTGGCCTTTAAATGTTATAACTCTTCCAGATGGAAGTCCTATATATGCTGGAACATATCATACAAAAGAACAATGGTTTGATATATTAAATAGAATTATTCGACTTAAGGAAAATAATTACGATGGACTTAAAGAAATAGCTAATAATGTTAAGAATGGAGTAATTGATATAAATACTATCACAAAGAAAAATGAACTATCTGAATTTGATAAAGACTTTTTAGCTAGAAACACAAAAATATGGTCAGACAGATGGGACATAGAAAACGGAGGAGATATAGCGCAGCAAAAATTTATCTCGCCATCAAAATACCAATACTTAATTAATTACGGATCAATTTATAAAGATCAAGAAACACTAGATTATGTTAAAAGCACTTTAGATATAATATCTAATAGTGGAATAATAGATTTTGTTGAAGGCGGTTTCTACCGATATACCGTGGATTCAGAATGGAAGATCCCACACTTTGAAAAGATGCTGTATGACCAGGCTCAAATGATTAGCTTATATTCTAATGCATATAAATTATTTAAAAAACCAGAATATAAGGATTTAGTATATCAGACTATTAATTTCCTTGATAATGAGATGAACTCTCCAAATGGCTTGTATTATGCTGCTATGGATGCTGACACAGATGGGGAAGAGGGAAAGTATTATTCTTTTAATTTGAATGAAATTGAATCTATATCTGGTGAACAAATTAACTTGTTTAATTCATTCTTCAATATTGATATAGACAGTCCATGGGATAATAACAAGTTTCTTTTATTACCAACAAGAGATCTAGAATCATGGCTTGCTATAAATTCATTAGATAAAGATAAGTTCTTAAAAATGAAGGAAAGTTGGTTTGAGGAGATAATGAAGATTAAATCAAAAAGAACAAAACCTAGAATAGATGATAAAAGTATTGTTTCATGGAATGCATTAGCAATAGTTGGTTTAATTGATGCCTATGATGCATTTAAAGATGATCTTTTTCTCAGTAAAGCAAAAAAAATGTTCAGCACTATTCTAAAAAGAGGATATAAAGATAATATGTTAGTTCATACATTTAAGGACAGGCAATATCAAGATGGGGTATTAGAAGATTATGCATATTTATCTAAAGCAGCTATTAGACTTTTCCAAACTACCGGAGAAGAACATTACTTTGATAAATCAAAAGAAATAGTAGATAATAGTATAAAATATTTTAAAGATGAAGATTCTGATCTATTACTCTATACAAATAAAGAATTATTTACTAAGTTAGTCACTATAGATGATGGGGTAATTCCCTCACCTAACTCAATTATTGCTGAACAGTTATTTAATATTGGGCACATAATTTTTGACGATTATTATCTTGACAAGTCCAATAAAATGGTCTCTTCTGTAAAAGAGATAATCGATGGAAATATTAATTCCTATTCTGTTTGGGCAAACAATATTTTAAATAGAGTTGAGTTGTTTTATGAAATTGCTGTAATTGGATCGGACTCAGATTCAAAAACAAAATTAATTTCAGAAAAGTTGCTTCCTAATGTAATCTTGGTTCAATCAAATACTGAAAGTGATATCCCATTGTTTGTGGATAGATACTTTGATGATGAAACTTATATCTATGTTTGCCAAAATAAAACTTGTCAAAGACCTGAAACAAATATTAAATATGCCCTAGATCAAATACCTTATTTAAAAACTAATTAAAATGAAAAAAATTGTTCTATTTATATCAATATTAATTATTAGTTGTTCAGGAGATAATAAAAGTTGTGAAACCTTTTTAGAATGCTTAGATGGAACCTATTGGTCAAGCGAAAATAATCTTTCAGCATGGAGATTTTTTAATGATAAAAATGGAGTATATATGGATGTTCATATAAACAATGGAGGATGCTATTTATATGAAGATAATAACATGGTAGGAGCTTCATTTAAATTTCAAACAAAAGAAAATCTTTCAGAAGATTATGCAGGATCTAATTGGTTATATACAATTGTAAATGACTCTCTTATAGAAAAAACAATGGCTGCAGGAGGAAATACTTATTATTTTATTAAGAGAGATAAGGCACACTTTAATCAAATACTAGATCTAGGTAATTGTAACTAAAGTTTTATAAATATTTTCTTTTTGAAAAGAATATATGCTGGACAGAATATAATAAATACATAAAGAACAGCATACATAAGAGATACTAGTTTCTCGGATATTCCAATCCCAGTAATTAAATTAAAAAATTCATCATTTGGTGAAAATCCTAAAAAATAGCTACTGTAAAATATAGAGGAAAAAACTCCTGCAAGAACATAGCAAAAGATTGAGTTAACACCAAATACATGAGCAAATTTAAATTTCTTATATCCCTTAACATCAATTATATAAACAAAAGTTGCTGTTAAAAGGAATGACATTCCGCCCATTAAACATGTATAGGAAGTACTCCAAAGGTTTTTATTTACTGGAAAAGACCAACTAATTGCATCTCCAGTAAATACAAGAAATACACCTATTAAGAATAAGCTGATAAGTTTATCTTTTATCTCCTTTTTGCTTACTAATATGCTCCCAGCTATTAATCCAAAAATACCAGTTACAATTGATGGGAAAGTGGATAATATTCCTTCGGGATCCCAAGTATCTTGCCACATAACTCCTGGAAGATATAGGCTGTCAATATAATGTGCCCAATTTTGTTCTGGGATACTAAGATCAGGTGAACCAATACCTGGAACAGAAGCAAAAACCATAATTATCCAATATAAAATTAAGATTATCGCTGCTATATATACTTGTTGTTTTTGCTTAAAGAATAAATAAATAAGACCACAAAAGAGAAATACTACTGAAATTCTTTGAAGCACACCAGTCCATCTAACGCTGTTAAAGTCAAAGTCAGGCCAGACCCATAAAAATAGACCCACTAAATATATCTTTATAGCTCTCCATAAGACCTTTTTTATAATTGATGATCTATTGCTTGAATCAAGCCTTTTACTCATAGATAGCACAATAGAAACGCCTACTATAAAGAGAAACATTGGGAATATATAATCAGTTGGGGTCAACCCGTTCCATTCAGCATGAAGTAAAGGAGAATATACATGGTCCCAAGAACCAGGTTGATTAACTATTATCATAAAAATAATTGTCAACCCTCTTAAAACATCTATAGATAATAATCTTCCTTTCATAGATTCAATTTATGTAATTATGAATTAGTAAAAAAATTTACTTATCAACTTTGATATCATTACCACCTCTTCCCTTTTTATCAAATAGTCTTAAATGAACAACGTCATCAGTTTTAATTTTAACTGGAGTAGTATAATTTTCACTATTTGAATCAGGAACTGTTCCATCTAATGTATACTTAATATCTAATCCAGGAAATACAGTATTTGCATAAAGAGAGTCATTAACTATAATTCCACCTGGTTTAGGAAGATCATATGATAGGCCTCCAAAGATTTCATCAACTATAGGTAGAACCCTTTGCCCAAGATTATTAGTGAACTTATTCCACTCTATTTCTAAAGTTTGATTTTTTATCTCCTTGTCAGATATACTCATCCACGAATCATCTTGAGACCATGCCTTTTGAGAGAAAACAATAATATTCGGCATAAACATATAATCAAGAACATCCTCATCTACAATAGTTTCACCCCATATTTGTGATTGAATACCTATTATGTTGTCTCTATTTTTTGGATCTATTTTCTCTGATTTATTAATATAATCAGTTGATATATTATTTTTTTTAACGCCATATGAATCATTAAAAATATCAAATACATCAACAGTCCAAATATCTTTATAATCAGCATAACCACTCCAAGAAAGCCCTATGTTATCAAAATCTTTATCATCTACCATGTCAAAATAGAACGCACTTGAATTACTCATAATGGTCTTATATCCAAGATTAGCATATTTATATATCATATCTTGCCTTCCTCCTCCCCAACTATTATTCCAGACAAATAATAAGATATCATCATCTTTAAAGAAATCTTTTATTTGAGTTTCTGATTGATTCTTTTCTGTTAGTCTTAGTAAAATATCATCCCAACCTGTCATAGTTAGTCCATAGGAAGATAGTTTATCATAAATTCTTCTTTGTTGGTATTGATATAAGGCATCATAGTCACCTGTTATTGATTTTTCTTCCATAAACTTATCACAAAGTGGTGATTTCCTCCAAGCCCCATATGGAATTTCATCAGCTCCAACTCCAAATTTTTTCATTTCAACACCAGCTTCTTTATACATTAAGTATACTTCATCAATTACTTTTTCATAAAAATTAAAAGCACTTTCTCTACATATACAAACAATATTATCATCAAATCCCTGAGCAGAATAATATTCACTTTCATCATTTGGGTCTATAAGTAAATACTTTTCAGCTTCACCTTTATCTCCTAGTTCCATAAATTTTTGATATCTAGCATTCATAGAGATAATAGCAGATCTTATATGAGAAGGATAACTAATCTGAGGTATTATAGTTATATTTCTTTCATTCGCATATTTAAGAATATCCTTAAATTCAGATTTTGAGAGATAGCCTGAGCCTGGTGATGAATTAGAATCTGGACCTGAACCATATATCGGTATAAGATTATCAGATTCATCTTTTGTATATCCTCTTTTTGATCCAACCTCTGTTAACTCTTCAAGGCCTGGAATTTCAAGTCTCCACCCTTCATCGTCAGTAAGTCTAAAATCTAGGTGATTAATTTTAAAAAAGGATAGATAGTCTAAAATTTGCTTAATTTTTTTTGGCCCATAAAAGTTTCTTGAAATATCGAGGAGCATCCCTCTGTAGGAAAATTTTGGAGAATCAGTAATTTTTAAATTTCTTATTGCTGTTTCTTCTAGTTTAGCTACTAAAAATATCTGTTTAAGAGATTGTAATCCATATAGAGCTCCTGCCCTATCAGAAGCAAAAATTGAGATACTATTATTATCTATATTAAGCTCATAAGATTCTTTTGTAAGATTTTCTATAAAACTTATTTTGATGTCTGCCTCTTCATTATTTGAAACAATTTTAGCTACTCCAGACATTAAAGATTTAGCAAAGTCAAAGTTTAGATTTAAAGATTCATCGATATTGATTGAATATTTAGTTTTCAAATCCATTTGACCTTCAAAAAAATCTATCTTGTTTGGAGTAGGGATAATCAGATCAAGTTGAGACTTATCTAAAAGTTTATTAGATACATTATAATTAAATCTATCATTAGCTGTCGGAATATCAAGCTTTTGAATATCCTTAGCATTCTGCCATAAATTAATAAACTTAACATTTAATATATCATCATCAGTTACTACAAAACCACCCATTGGAAAGTCTGATTTTCTTTTGACCCCTCCTCTTTGCTTTAAATCAATTGAAATAGTCTCACCTTTTTTTATTGTATAATCATTTCCAAATGATAAAATATTATAAGATTGTCCAGCGACATATTCATACTTAGTATTTTTTGGAATTGATTCAGAATCGACTAAAGCACTTATTTGATTCCAGTGAAGTGACCATAAAGATGAAATGTCATTATTTGTTTTGTTAGTAATATCAAGAGTAACATTTAATCGATTATCCTCTGAGCTAAACTCATTAATGGTGTATGTAACCTCAATTACTGATTTATTTTGAGAACAAGAAATAAATAAAAATAGAATTGATAATAAACAGAACTTCCTCATAATAATTTCGTTTACAAGAAGTTACTTATTTATTCTTGTAAACTCAAGGTAATCATCATTTTTTGCAGAAACTATATAATCTATATCTCCAATTTTTATAAACTCCATGTCTTTGACATCACCTTTAACAAAAAGCCCACTTTCTTTTGATGGAATAGCTTGAAAACCATTCTCTTTTGTATAGTTCATTAGTAAGCCAACGCTAGCATCATTTCTAGGTGTTTCAACTTCTGAGTTATACATATTACCTGAGACTATTATATCCTTATAGCCATCATTATCAAGATCTTTGGCTAGTATCTTATTTATAGCAGAAAGCTGAGAATATTTAGGTAGATTATTCATCACAAACTTTTCTCCTGTATTTTCAAGATAAACACTTGAAAATGTTTTAGCGTAATAATGAAGAGAGTTTTCAAGAGCAGGTTCAGTATATACATCTTCTAAAGTAGCTATTGAAAAGGCATCATAATCTTGAAATTTCATTTTAATAGCGGGGATCTGTTCAGAAGAACATTGCCTTCCTCTTAATGGATATTTATCACCATCATTATAGTAACTTAATACAATATCTCCACTCTGATTTTGATCAAAATCATTATAGTATATATCAAAGGTTTCTTCTTCAGATGCTTGATATTTATAATTATTTCCTAAATTCCCAACTACTAAGTCCATATCCCCATCTTTATCAAAATCTTCAGAAATGACATCATACCACCATCCGTTTGTTGATTCAGAGTCAATTAATGATGTGTCTTCTACAAACTTCCCTTCAATATTTTTATAAAATTTTATTGGCATCCACTCTCCAACTACTATAAGATCATCCCAGTTATCGTTATTGTAATCAGTCCAAACGGAAGAAGAGACTAGACCAATATCACTAAAAGGGAAAATAGAGCTATCTGCGTTCACAAATTTCACTTGATTAGCATTGGATTCATTAATAAGAAGTTTGCTCTCAGCAGGAAGAGGATAGCTACCTGGAACTACTCTACCTCCTACAAAAAGGTCTATGTCACCATCTTTATCAAAATCATTAGCTGATACTCTCATACCACTTGAATAATTTAATGGAATAGAATTATTAGATTTAGTGAAATTGCCTTTTCCATCATTTATATAAAGCCTATCTAATAGATTTGGAGAGTCTATTTCAAATTCATTTCCTCCAGAGACAATGTAACAATCATTATCTCCATCATTATCAGCATCAAATAGAAGTATATCCATATCCTCATATACACTATCTTGTTTTAAAAAGCTATATGTTTTATTCCTAAATTTTCCATTATTTAACTGAAAATAAAATGATGTAGATTGATCTTTAGCTCCTCCAATTACTAGGTCATCTAAACCATCACCATTAATATCTCCTGTTGCGATGCCAGGACCTAATCTAGAATTCTGGTGAGGTAGTAATACTTCTTTTTCATAATCATTATAATCGTTCTCTATATGTTTATATTCGACTATCTCTTCTGAAACAAAGAGTAGTTTATCATTTTTAGAATTAGTTTTTTCATTGGAATAAGAATCATTAATGTCAAGCGTAATCAATTGATTAATCTCAGGATTAGCTAACTCATAGTAATTACCATTTGGCCATTCAATAGATATTAGGTCTATACTAGTATTATCCGATAATCCAAAATGGAATTCTGGGGATACTGAAGACTGAAAACCTCTTGAAAGGGTCATCTCTTGCATTTGGTTTAAGTCACTTGACTTAACAAAAACCCTAGCACCAATCCCAAATGGATTTAAATCAGAACCTTTAAGTTTTATTTTAATATAGTTATATGATGAGTTATTATTAAATATTTGAGCTTCTTGATCAATATTATTAACTATTATTTCAAGATCTCCATCATTATCTAAATCAGCATAGGCAGTTCCATTAGAAAAGTTTTTATAATCTAACCCCCATTCTTCTGTTACATCAGAAAAACTAAGATCTTTATTATTTTGGAATATAAAATTAGAAATAGCTTCTGATGGGATATTCTGTGAATAATAAAGAAGACTGTCTTTTGCCATAGGTCTAAGTTTTAATTCATTAAAATAGTCTCTATGATTTATCTCCCTTCTTGTCCCGTTAGAGATAAAAATATCTTTCCATCCATCATTATCAAAATCTGCAAACAAAGGCCCCCAGCTCCAATCTGTAGATGATATTCCAGATAATCTAGATACATTACTAAAGAATGGCTTTTTACCATTAAATACTCCACGATTTAACTGAAGAGTATTGTGCATATATTGATAGTGAAATCCATAATTAACAGTACTCCAAAATAGATCAATATTCATACTAGCCATATTTGCCTTTGACCTTCTATTGTCTCTAGCATCCATATCTACTTGAATATAATCAAGGTTAAAATCATTATTAAAATCTGCAATATCAGCTCCCATCCCATAAAAAGAAGTTTGACTAGTTGATTCCTTTATTATATCAGAAAAAGTTCCATCCTGATTATTTATATACATATAATCAGGTGAGCTAAAGTCATTTGAAACAAAAATATCTGGATAAGAGTCATTATTAATATCTCCAATTGTAGCACTCAGTGTAAGACCAAAAGATCTTAAGCCTGCTTGATCTGTAACTTTTGTAAAAGATCCGTTATCGTTTCTATATAAATTATCTGATTCCTGGTCTTTAACATTTTGCATTTTATAGTAATAATAGGTATTAGGAGCATCAAAAGGCGTGGGAGGATAGTTGGCTACATAAAGGTCTAGATCTCCATCTTTATCATAATCAAAAAAAGTAGCTTGAACGCTGCTTCCAATATCATCTATTCCATATTCTTTAGAAGCCTCAGTAAATGTATTATCTCCATTATTTATATATAATTCATTATTCTTAGGGCTAAACTTCCCGCCAACTGAACAATATATATCTAACAATCCATCATTATTAATATCTACCATAGTTGAACCTGTATACCATCTAAGGTCTCCTTTAGTACCAGAAGAATCTGTTATGTCTTCAAATACCATATTACCTTTATTTAGATAAAGTTTATTATCAACCATATTACCAGTAAAATAAATATCTACTAAACCATCATTATTAATATCTCCTGTTGAAACACCACCTCCCATATAGATATATGGAAATGTAAAATAATTTAATGTATCATTTTCAACAAGCTTATTATTAAAAGATATTCCAGATTTTTTACTAGATAATAGTGTGAATTTTTTCTTATTTGCATCATTAGAACATGAGGCAATTAAAAATGTCAAAATAATATACAGACTATATTTTTTCACAGTACGAATTTATATAAAAAAAAAGCAGGATAAAATAAATTATCCTGCTTTATTTTTAGCTAGTTACTTTTGATGTTAATAACCAGGGTTTTGCGATAACGCTCCATCTGATTGATCAATAGCATTAAGCGGTATTGGAAGAGCAGAATGTTTCGATTGAACAGTAAATGCTCTGGCTTGGAATGAAGGAATTGTTCTCCCTTCATTAGCAATAAAAGCATTTAATGTAGAAACAGTCTCACCCCATCTTCTTATATCAAAAAGACGTTTTCCTTCCATACCTAATTCAATTCTTCTCTCATGCCTAACAGCTTTTCTAGCTGTAGCAGCATCAGTCCAAGCTGAATTATAAGTATCTATTACATAGTTAGGAGATGTATCAGCACGTGGTGAATTCATAGCTCTTGTTCTAACCTGGTTAACTAAACTTCTACCTTTTTCAAGGTTACCAGATTCAACGGCAGCCTCAGCAGCCATTAAAAGAACATCAGCATATCTAATGATATGGAAATTAATTCCAGATCTTTGCTCACCCCAACCACCAGTACCTCTGTTTCCATCGTCACCAGCAGTATACATACTCTTCTTGTTAGCGTAAGGACCAGAAACATCTGTAAAAGATGCTCTAATATTCTCCTTACCTGTAAAGGCACCATATCCATTAAAATCAATACCTCTTCTTCCGACAGTATAATCGATTCTAGGGTCTAGTGGACCTGTATGTGGAGTAAATGCTTCAGAAGTTTCTATTCCAGCATCATTAGCAATATCATTATTCATCCAAGTGTCAAGTAATGGAAGACCATCTGCACTTGTTTGAAAAGCATTTGCTAAATCTTGTGTTGGTTGGTAAAAACCACAACACATTCCACCTGTCATAGGTCCAATAGGCCAGTTTAATGTACCTCCTCTATTACCTTGGAAAGATTGACCAGCATCTGCAGCAAATTGAATTGCAAAAATATGCTCTGATCCATTTTCTCCATCAGATCTGAAATTTGAGAAATAGTCAGCGTTTAGAGAATATTGACCTGAATTAATAACTGCATCAAGATTAGAAAGGGCCGACGACCATTTCCCTTGATATAGTTGAGCTTTACCAAGATATGCTTGAGCAGTAGACTTAACA
>Ga0209036_1000811_pt1 | contig 13387 bp, 9 predicted proteins | sample MarorgKNORR_S2LV_3_FD_188222 | JGI IMG/M metagenome (GOLD analysis project Ga0209036, IMG submission 188222) | Marine microbial communities from the Southern Atlantic Ocean, analyzing organic carbon cycling - DCM_A/KNORR_S2/LV (SPAdes) (version 2) | ecosystem: Environmental > Aquatic > Marine >... | reverse complement strand
AAGGCGATTAATTGGGAGATGAACAAGGGGGCGTTGACACCAAATGTTTCCAACATACCCTTATCACCCTCCGCTCCAGCAGCTGCTAAAGTAATGAATTGAGTCATTTTCTTTCTAAAAAGTTCTTAAATTCAAAATGGCGGCGGGTTGCCCCGCCACCAGCAAGGTTTTGATTACATTCCGCTCTTCCCGAGGAAGATCGCAATGAACACAACACCCTCAGCCAGAGCCGCGAAAATGATCGCCGCGGTGAGGATGGGGCCGGAAGCGCCCGGGTTGCGCCCAGTGGCTTCAGCCGCCTTGGCACCCACCAAGCCCACGCCGATGGCGGAGCCAAGTGCTGCCAGACCAATATGTAAACTACCAGTCATGTTTGTTTGTTATGTTATCAGTTTCTTTGACAGCCCCCACGATCCAGCATGGTCTGACCATCAAAAGTGTCTTGTCAGTGTGCGTGATCCTCATCGTGATGACTGCACATCAGTGAGGTAAACACCGCTGTCAGCAGGGCAAACACAAGTGCCTGCACAAATCCGACGAGTAATTCCAAAAAGTAAAACGGCAGGACAGCCAGCCAACCAAAGTACGGGCCGCCCAGAGCCATGACCGTCTCAAGGATATTCTCACCCGCAAACACGTTGCCGTAGAGACGGAACATCAAGGCAACTGGGCGAACGCTGATGGACACCACCTCCACCACGCCGACAAAGATGTAAATCAGCAAAAGGAAGATTCCCATTACTGTAAAACCGTGTCCTTTGACGTTAAAAATGTGTAAGAAGAACCCACCCGGACCGATCGCCTTGAGAGACCAGAAAATCCAGAGCGCAAAGAAAAACAGGGCCATCGCAGCGGTCATATTTAAATCTGCGTTCACACCGCGAAACAGCGGAGCACTCAAGTGTTCCGAGTGAAAAAAGCCGGGATCACCATGAGCCCAACCTACTGTACCCACGCCAGGGATGAGGCCGAACCAGTTGCTGAACAGGATGAAAATGAAGATGGTTCCAAAAAACCAAAACGTTTCGCGGGCGAGCTTGGCTCCGAGGATGCCTTCGAAAAAGCCGATCAGGCTTTCAACGATCCACTCGACAAAATTCTGCAGGCCGGATGGCACCAGCTTGGGCTTCTTGGTGGCAATTTGCGCGACGAGAATCAGCCCCAGTGCCACGATCCACGTGACCACCATTGAGTTGGTGATGGCGAATACCAGCTTTTCTTTCGTTTCAGGCTTTCCGTCCTTCATTACGGGTTCGCCGGTTTCATCAACGACTGGAGTCTCGACTTTGTACTCGAAAAAAAGCGGGACAGCGTTCTTGGGTAAACTGTGATGCCCGCCTTCGTGTCCATGGGCATCGTCTCCATGGTTTGCGGCGGTTTCGTTGGAGGATGCGGCGTTACCATCGGCGGCGGCGAAAAGGGCCGGCATCGGCAAGGCAACGATCAGTGTTATGGCGAGTAAAAAGCGGCGGAAATTCATCCAAAAAAAACGGATTGGCTGCTTGCTCCCTTCGTGAAAAAGGAGCCACTTCCTGAAAAGTGGACGGGATTTATGCCAAAAAATTGGCGATACACAACCAAATTGTGTCGGAAATCGACGATTTAACGAAAAAAGTTGTTCACAGGCCAAGCGATTGGCCAAGCGGACTACTTCAAGTTACTTGGGTTCAGCGGTTTGAGGTCTTTCGGGACGAACATGCCGTCCTTGCGGATCAGTTCGTCGTCGAACCACACCTCGCCCCCACCGTACTCGGGTCGTTGGATCAGCACCATGTCCCAATGGACGGCGGAGCGGTTGCCGTTGTCGCACTCCTCGTATGCCTGACCTGGCGTGAAGTGCAGCGAGCCGGCGATCTTTTCGTCGAACAAAATGTCGCACATCGGTTCTTTGATGTGGGGATTGAAGCCAAGTGAGAACTCGCCGACGTAGCGCGCGCCGGGGTCGGTATCAAAAATCTCGTTGATGCGTTTGGTGTCGCTCGCGGTGGCATCGACGATTTTGCCATTCTTGAGTTCGAGCCGCATGTTTTCAAACCGTGTCCCGGCGTAGATGGACGGGGTGTTGTACTGGATCACGCCGTTGACCGATTTTTTCACCGGGCAGGAAAAGACCTCGCCGTCCGGGATATTGCGGTCGCCCGCGCAGCCGACTGCGCCGAGTCCCTTGATGCTGAATGTCAGGTCGGTGCCCGGCCCCTTGAGGTGCACCTTGTCCGCCTTGGCCATGCGCCTGATGAGTGGCTTCTGTGCTTTGGCCATCTTCGCGTAGTCCATTGTGCAGACGCGGAAGAAAAAATCCTCGAACGCCTCGGTGCTCATGCCGGCACCCTGCGCCATCGCTCCGTTGGGCCAACGGATGACGACCCAGCGTGTCTTGTTGACGCGATAGTTGAGTACCGGCCGCAGGGTGCGGGAGTACATAGAGAGATTGTCGGACGGGATGTCGGAATTCTCTGTGGAGTTGCTGGCACCGCGGACTGCGACGTATGCGTCGCATTTTCGCATGCGGCTCATCTCGACGTCACGTACCGTCTTGGCGTGCATCTCGTTTGTGCCCATGAGCATCTCCCGGACGACACGGCTATGGCGCGTCTCGACCAGAGGGGTGGCTCCTCGCTTGCGGGCGGCGCGAACCAACTCGATCGCAAACGCGTCGGGTGTATCAGTGATATCAAACAGGACGGTGTCGCCCTTCTTCAATTCAGTGGAGTAACCGGTGAGGACTTCGGCAAGTTTCTTGTATCGCGGATCGGACATAGCGAGGGGCAACTGTTACCACAGCCCCAAGCCGGTTGAACGAAAAATGTGCGCTACTTGAGCAGCTTCAACATCGCCCGGGCCATCGCGTCACCAATGAGGAAGTACGTCTCGGCGTTGCTATTCCAGTGGTAGCCCTGCCGGGAGGGGGAGTTTTCCGGCGGTCGAAAAAAGTCGCGCGTCTCCACACTGGCCACCGCGCCGGCGAACTCTGGCAGCTTGGCCACGTTGTGCTGCGCCGCGATGATGCCCAGCCGCCGGTCGATCTTCTGCTTGCGTCCCCCGAAGCCACTGACCGCGATCACGGCCGGCATGTTCGGCACACTGAACTCATCACGCAAATCTCGGATGAGGTTGGCCAAATTCTCCTCGTACTCCGCCACCCATTCTTTCTTGAGGCCGTCGTTCCAGCCCTGATGCCATCCGAAGCCGGCGATCTCGTAGCCCTTGCCGTCGTATGCTGGGAAGTGCGTCTTCAGGTTTTTCAACACGGAACGAATTTCATCCACCATGAGCGTGTAGTAGGCGCCGGGTGAACCGGACTTGAGATGGCGACCGCCGGAGCGGGGTGGCCGAAAATCGGTCGCGAGGCATCGCCCGCCCCAGGCGGTCTTGATCAGTAACACCTGTTCGTCGAGCACCTGGCCAAGCGCGTGGCCGAACTGAAATTCCGGCCCAATCCTGTCGCGCTTGGCACCGTACCCGACCGTGAGCCCGCCCTTGCGGTCGAAGTACTTGATCCATACGTCATCCCGCACGACCCAGTCGCCGCTGGCGTCCACCACGTGGGCCAAGCGCTTGGCCAAGCGCTCTTCCTTCACCAGATATTCGAGGGTGCCCTTGCCGCCGTTTTTGCTCTTCGGATTTATTTTGATCGCCCCGGCGCCCTGCATGTTCGATTGCCCGGCGAGGATGAACACCTTCAGCTTGGCCTGCGCTTGGCTTGTGAATAGCAGGCAGCCAAGCGCGATCAGTGCGAGGCGGCACATGGTCAGGTGAGAATGTCGTGTACGACGTCTCCGTGCACATCCGTCAGGCGGAAGTCGCGGCCGGCGTAGCGGTAGGTCAGTCGTTTGTGGTCGAGGCCGAACAGGTGCAGGATGGTTGCCTGCAGATCGTGAAAGTGAACGCGGTTCTCGGTGGCGTAGTAGCCGTGGTCGTCCGTGCTACCGTAGGCGGTGCCCGGCTTGACTCCCGCACCGGCGAGGAAAAAGGTCATCGCGTGCGGATTGTGATCGCGTCCGTCACTACCTTGGCCAACCGGCGTGCGGCCAAATTCTGTTCCCCACAGGATCAACGTGTCCTCCAGCAGGCCGCGCGCCTTCATGTCGGCGATCAACCCGGCGATCGGCTTGTCCACCTTTCCAGCGACGTCGCGGTGATTGTTTTTCAATCCGCCGTGCGCGTCCCAGTAGCCCTGGCTGCACTGCACGAACCGGACGCCGGCCTCGGAGTAGCGCCGCGCCATAAGACATTGCCGGCCAAAGTCGCGTGTCTTCGGGTCGTCCAGCCCGTAAAGTTTTTTCGTCGCCTCGGTTTCGTTGTCGATGTTTTGAATCTCCGGCGCGGCGGCCTGCATGCGGAAGGCCAACTCGAACGAGTTGATGCGCGCCTCAAGTTTGTTGTCTTGACCGCGTTCGCTGAGGTGCTCGCGATTGATCTGCGCCAGCAAATCGAGTTCGCGGCGCTGGCTCGAGAGCGGTTTGCCGTTGCGATCGATGAACGGAATCTTTGCCTTGTCGATCGGCGTCGCATTGGTGCCGATCTGGACCCCGTGATAGTGCGCCGGCAAAAACGCGGACGACCAGGCGTTCATTCCGCCGTGAGTGCCAGTCGGCTTAAAGGTGATGTAGCCGGGCAGGTTTTGGTTTTCAAAACCAAGCCCGTAGTTGAGCCACGAACCCATCGACGGACGAATGAATGTGTCCGAGCCGGTGTGCAACTCCAGCAGCGCCGAGCCGTGCCGGGAGTTCGAGCCGTACATCGACTTAATGAAACAGAGGTCATCCGACATCGACGCGATGTGCGGAAAAATATCGGACGCCCACTGGCCGCATTGGCCGTACTGCTTGAAGCTGTACGGCGAGGCGACGAGGTTGCCGGTTGCGCTCGAGACGATGCGCGGTTTCTTGCCGGGATACGGCTTGCCGGTGTCGCGCTGCAGTGCGGGGCGGTAGTCAAACGAATCGACCTGCGACACGCCGCCGTGCATGAACAGGAAAATGATTCGCTTGGCCTTGGCCGGGAAATGCGGCTGGCGCGAAGCCAGCGGATTGTCCGTGGCCGCAGCCCTGGCCTCCTCGCCAAGCAGCCCTGCCAAGGCCAACGCCCCAAAGCCGGCACTCGACTTCTGTAGCATCTCCCGCCGGGTTAACGGCGGGGCGTCGTATCCGCTGCAAACTGAACCTCCTTTGTTCATACAAAAAATAGGACCCACCGAGGCTAGGCTGCCCCGACAAAAAAGCGACCCCAAAAATCAGTCCAAAAACATGAATTCGTTGGACGAAAACAACACCCGGGCAAGACTCAGCCAGGCCTGCTCGGTGGCCTTGGGCGGGTCGGCCTCCGCTTGGCCAAGCGCTTGGCTGACGAATTGAACCGCGCGCAGCGTTTCTCTCTCGCTGGGTTCGCGGCGCAGGATGTCGGCGTAAAGCTGGTGGGTGGCGCCAACGAGGTTCGGGTTGCCGCCGGCCCGCTTGGCCAAGCGCCCGCTCGCCTTGGCCACGAGGTCGTGGTTCATCATGAACAACGCCTGCGCGGCACCGACCGTGCTACTGCGCTGCCCCTGAATGACCGCCGGGTCGCCAAAGTCGAACGCCTGCAGTACGTCAAATGTGCCACTGCGAATTACCGGCAGATAGACTGTCCGGCTAGATCCAAAAAAGTACGGGTGATCGTTTTGCGAAACGTACTGTCTCGGATTGTAGCCCATCAACTGATCCTTCATTCCCCACTCGATTGAGTCTCCGGCCACGAGCAGGGAGTCGCGCACCTCCTCCGCTTGGAGTCGTCGGCGATTGAACCGCCACCACAGTTTGTTGTCGGGATCCATCTCATAGGCCTGCTCGCTGAACTGGGTGCTCATCCGGTAGGCGGCGGAATTCATGATGATGCGGTGCATCTGCTTGACGGACCATCCGCTTTCGACGAATCGCAGCGCGAGCCAGTCGAGCAGTTCCGGGTGAGTAGGGCGCAGGCCAAGCGTGCCGAAGTTGTCCGGCGTGCGGACGATGCCCTGCCCGAAATGCCAGAGCCAAATCCGGTTGGCCATCACTCGGGCGGTGAGCGGATTATCGCCGGTCAGCCACTTGGCGAACCCGGCGCGGCCGCTGCCGTCCTTCGGCGGGGCCGACGCGTTTTTGTTGGCGATCACTTGGAGATAGCCGCGCGGGGCCAACTCGCCCAGAGTCATGTAGTCGCCGCGAAGGTGAACCTTTAGGTTCTGCACTTTGCCTTCGCGGACGGCCATCGCCTTCGGCGTCGCGGGGCGGGTTTTCTCGATCTCACCGAGCTTGGCTTGAAGCTGTTTCAATTTGTCCTGATCCGCCTTGGCAAAAAGTTTATCGACCTCCTTTGGCATCTTGAACAGGCCGTCTTTTTTGTGAAGTAGTTCGTGCAGTGGGTCGCCTGTAGCAGCTTTGGCGAACCGATCGCGAATGGCCTCGATTGCGGCCTTGTCGATCGGCTTGAGCGGATCATCGAGAAACACGCGCCATTCTTTGAGCGGTGACTTGGCATCCTTCGCCGCCTGTTTTAAGGATTCTGCCCACTGCTTGCTGAACGCTGCGTGTAGGTGGTCTGTTTTGAAGGCTTCACCGTGGATCGGTTTGTCGGCCAGCATGAACAGCAACTTGTCGATGTGCGGCGTCGGGGTGGGCCAGGAAAATTTGATGACGTTTTTCCCGGCGTTGAGCGGGAAGGTACCCTCGAGGTGCCAAGTTTGTGAGTCGGGGAACCACGTGCCGGTAACGCTGCCGGTGGCTTTTTCGTTGATCAAATCTCCGTTGACTCTCAGCTTGCCCGGTCGGGCCATCTGCGCGGCATATCGGATGTGCAGGTCGTAGTTACCCGCTTTGGCAACGGTTACGTCGTACTCCACTTCGGTCGGCCCGTTGCTGATCAAGATGCCGATTCCTTCCCCGTAGTTTTCGTTGGAGCGGAGTCCGTTGCCGCGGTTGAATGTCTCTGCCTCGATCAAAATAAACTCCGCTTGATCCCTCTTTGTTCTGTCTTCGATTTGAGCGATGGCGTGCTCGATTTGACCGCTCTTACGGGACTGGATGAGCGCCTGAATCAGGTAGTCCGCGGCGTGTTTTCGTGCCTGTTGCAGTACATGATCTGTGGTGCCGGCTTTGAACTGGTCGATCGTCTTCTTTTGTCCGCCTACCGCCTTGTCGACCTCGGCCTGTTTTGCGCGAAGCGCGGCGGTACCAACTTCAATCTCGTGCCACTGCGCGACCACCTTGTGGTTGTCCATCGTGTGCGTACTCTTGAGGATGCCGGCCAGCGCGTAGTAGTCGCTCGTGGGGATGGGATCGAATTTATGGTCGTGGCAGCGGGCGCATCCAAGCGTCATGCCCATGAAGGCGCGTCCCAGCGTGTCGAGCTGTTCGTCGATGATGTCCATCTCCATCTTCCGCCCGTCATCCTCGGCGAGCATTTTGGCCCCAACGCTGAGGAAACCGGTGGCAATGTGGCGCGCGTGCCGTGCCGTTTCCGGTTCGTCTCCGAACGGCTTCAGCAGGTCGCCGGCAATTTGTTCCCGGACAAACTGGTCGTACGGCTTGTCCTCGTTGAACGCATCGATGACATAGTTGCGGTAGCGGAATGCGTTGACGTAGGCGAGGTTTTCGTCGAGGCCATTGCTGTCGGCATAGCGGGCGACGTCGAGCCAGTGGCGACCCCATTTTTCGCCGTAATGCGGCGAGGCCAGAAGCCGATCGACGACCCTGCGGAATGCATCCGGCGATTCGTCAGCGAGGAAATCGGCGATTTCCTCCATCGTTGGCGGAAGGCCGGTCAGGTCGTAGGTGGCCCGGCGAATGAGAGTGCGCTTGGCTGCGGCCGGTGCGGGCTGGAGTTGATTGGACTCAAGCCGGGCAAGAATGAAAAAGTCGAGATCCTCCCTTGGCCAAGCGCTGGCCTGCACCGAGGGGAGTGTCGGCTCGCCTGGCCTGCGGAAGGCCCAAAACTTGCGCGCCTCGGCAAAGTCGATCTGCTTGGCCTCGGCCTTGGCCAAGCGCCCGTCGCGCGGGTCGGGTGCACCCATCTCGATCCACTGCTTGAAGTCGGCGACGACCCCCTTGGCCAGACGCGTCTTGGGCGGCATCACCAGTTCGGGGTCGAGGTAGGTGATCGCCCGGTAGAGATTGCTCTCGTCCGGCTTGCCGGGGACGACCGAGGCCAAGCCGGACTCACCGCGACCGCGGATTGCCTCGCGCAGGTCGAGCCGCAGCTTGCCCTTGAGTTTGCCCTTCTGCTCCGCATCGGCCGAGTGGCACTTGTAGCAGTGCTCGATGAGGACCGGCCGGATTTTCTTTTCAAAAAACTCGATGCCCTCATCCGCCGCCACGTTTCCCGTCGCGGCAAGAAAACCGGCTACGGGAAGAAAGGCTTTGGCAATGCGTCGCATCAACCGCGGGGGGGAAGGGGTGTTATTTCTCGACGATCCAGACGTTGCGAAACTGCAGCGGGTTGTTGTGGCCCTGCAGTTTGATCGGGCCGGGCGTGCCCTCCGGGTCCTTTCGGCTGCCACCGGTCTTGCCGTTGATCTCGATGTTGTCGTGGATGACGATGCCGTTGAGGCGCATCGTCATGCGGGCGTTTTTTACCTTCTTGCCATCCTTCACCACGGCGTTGGTGAAGTTGACGTCGTAAGTCTGCCACTGCAACGGCGGAAGACAGGCGTTCACGTCGCTGCCCTTTTTGCTGTAGACACCGCCACACTCATTGTTCAGCCCTTCCAAGCCGAACGAGTCAAGAATTTGCACCTCGTAGTGGTCCACCTGATAAAATCCGCTGTTGCCTCGACCCTGACCGCGACCGGCCGGCTTGTATGGGAGCATGAACTCGACGTGCATCCGGTAGTTGCTGAATTTGCGATTGGTTTTGATGTCCTTGCCGTCGGTGTTGAGCAGCTTGGTTTTGGCATCCACACGACCGCCGGTCCACTCGTCCTTGTTGCTGCCGTCGAACAACACGACCGCCTTCTTGGGAGCTTTTCTGCCGAGCGACTTGGCTTTGCGAACGATCCGCTCCAGCCGGAACGAGTCGCCGCCGTTATATTTGCCCTCGACCACCTTGCCGGTGGCGACCAGTTCCGCAGCGTGATGCCCGGCGGGAGGGAATTGCCGGGTTGCACTGAATTCATTTGCGCCCTTGGCCAGATATTTCCGGCTGCCCTTGGCCTCGGAAAACCTGGCGATCTTGCCGTCTAAGGCCCCGGCAAGGAGCGACTTGTTGCCGTCCCAACCGGCTCCAGGCAGGCCGCCCGGCAGGAGCACGGCCTGAAATTGGCCCTTGTCCAGCGCGATGATTTGCGCGCCGAGTTTTTTGCCGCCGGAAGTCTTGCCGACGTACTCGCCCTGGATCTTGAAATCAATCGGCAGGGTCGGATCTTCAGGATTGGTCCACAACCCGTTGGCGGCCTGAGAAGAAACCAAGCCAACGGCCAGCGAAAAAAACAGTACAGATTTTTTCATGCGTTCGGATGCCGGGAACCTACCCGCTTGGCCAAGCGCTGGGAAGTTATTTGCGCTTATTTTCGGCTGCCGATGGGGCGGAAGCGTAGGCTGCGGAATTTTACCGTGCCGCCGGAGCCGTGGTGCTGGATGCCAAGTCGACCACGGTGTGCCTTAATGCCCCGGATGTCTGAAACCATTTGGCCGTTGACCCAGGTTTGGGCGCGGTCGCCCACCACTCGGACGTGGACCTTGTTCCAGTTGTCGTCGTTGAACAGTCCCTTGGTGGCTGCCTTGAGTTTTGCCGTTTGCTCCGGGCCTTTCGGGTGGAGCCAGCCGCCGAAACCGATCCCGTACACGCCGCCGTTTTTTCCGGCTGCGGCACGCTCGATCTCGCATTGGTAGCCCTTCGGTTTCCCCTTTTCACCGATCAACCGGAAGCCGAGGCCGGAGTTGAAGTGATCACCCTTGCTCTCGGATTGCGCCGGCAGTTTCACCTCGAGTTGCGCCTCGAAATCGGTCGCCTGCGCGTCGGACACCACCCAGACGTTTTTCGTGGAGTACAAATGCAATTCGCCATTGACGGCCTTGAGGAATTCGACCTCGCCGCGCGGTGTCCAGCCGTTGGCGGTATTGCCGTCGAACAACGAAACCCAGCCTCTGTCACTGCGCTGGGCCAAGGGGGCCGTGGCTGGGTGAAAACCGGCGACGTTCATTTCGATCCGGTACAGCCCGATGCCGGCCGTGATGTACAGCGTGTTGGCTTCCGCCCCAACACCGAAGCAGCAGTTGGTTGGCAGGGTCTCGGTGGGGATGAAGGCGATCTCTTTTCCTCCGGGCGTGTAGGCGGCGATGCCAAACCGCTTAGCCGAGCGGACGGCCGCGTAAATGTTTCCCATGGTGTCGATCGTCAAGCCATCGATGCCGGCCTGATCGCCAAAATCAACGAGCACTTTTTTCGTGCCGAGGCTGCCGTCTCTGCGGATGGGAAAGGCGTTGAGGGTCATGCGGCCCATTTTCGCATTTTTCGGCGCGTTGGGGCCGCCGGTTGAGCCGTTGTTGGTTTCGGCGACGTACAGCGTTTTGCCGTCCGGCGAGAGTGCCAAGCCGTTGGGTTTCTCGATTTGATCCGCGCCGATCGCGCGAGTCACTTCGCCGGAAAACGGATCGTAACGGTACACGGCCATCTGGCTTTGCTCCTCTTTTTCATTGCCGATGTAGCGTGGGTCGCTGAAATAAATCAACCCGTTCGGAAGGATAACAAGGTCGTTGGGGGCAAGGTAGCGTTTGCCGTCGAACATCCCGGAGAGCGTGCGGAGTTTGCCGTCCGGCAAAAATTCGCTGAGAGCCATGCGGCCATTGTTGGCGCCGCAACAGGCGATCAACCGGCCGTCGCGGTCGAACATCAGGCCGTTGCTTTTCTCCGACGCCGCAGTGAAGACGGTCGTTTTTTCCGCCTTGGGATCGAACTTCAGGATTTGCCCGGACGTCGATTCGCTGCTCGGGATGTCGCTGAAATAAACCTGCCCATCCGGGGCAATGGCGACGCCCTCGGTGAATTCACCCTGCTCCCACAAAGTCTCCAGCCGTGAGGTGGACGGCAGGATGGAGATGCTTCCGCTTGGCTTTGCCGGCTCGGCCTTGGCCAAAGGCAGGGCGGTCGCGAGACTCAGGACGGTGTAAAAAATAAATCGAATTGGCATGGCGCAAAGGGTGACAGCCGATGTCGCCGGAGGCAACCCGTGCGTCGGGTTAATCGACCGTTTTTGGCTGCCAGCGTTCGTTGAAGAAACCGGCGGCCGCGATGCAGTCGGGGTCACCGGCGTTGTACGGTTTGGAGATGTCCACCAACGCCCAGTCCGGCAGCTTCGGAGTTTGTGTGGCGTTGCTCATGTGCCCAAACCGGCTGAACGTGAACCCGGAGTTCAGCACGACGTAGCGGTTGGGATTGAGCGGGTTCGGGAAAATCAAAACAGGCACGTGTGTACCGGCTCCGGCCTCCACTTGGCCAAGCGCCAGCGTGTCACTTGTCCAGTTGAGCGGCAGTTGGTCGATGATCCGTTCGATTAACAGGTTACTGCCGGCGTCCCCCCACAGGATGAGGTTGCTGTTTTCGATGTCGTCCCTGGTGAGGTCGATGTCGTCGACCACCCTTGGCTTGGCGCGGAACTGCAGTTCCCAGTCAGACAGCGCTTGGCCAAGCTGGGCTTCGGTCCATTTGCCAATCGCCTCCGAGTTCGCCCGCCCGGTCGGTTTCACCATCACGAAGCGATCCATGAAGGCGTCATCGATTGGCCCCTGCAGGCCGGGCCGCTTGGCCAAGCCGGCAAACTCAAACCGGCCCACGAGCCGCCATTGGCCAAGCGCCTTGATAAAACGGGATTCCCACGAACGGTCGGTACGTACACGGTCGCCGCTCAGTTTCTGGCCGTCGATGATCACCGTCGGGCTGCCGTTGGGTCGGAGTGGACATGTGCCGGATGGCATCGACAAAACGAGGCGCGAGACGTTGAGCGTGCTGATCTCGATGTGCCGGTTGCCGATCAAGCCTGCCTCGACGCGCGCGGGCATCCAGTGCTCGTCGAGCCCGTCGACCTGCACCCATGCCTGCCGATTGTAACGCAGCGTACGGGTGACGAGTCGCACCTCGCTCGGTATTGCGTTCCGGCCCCGGGCGACGATCGCGTTGATGCGTTCGTCAATCTCCGCCTTGGCTGCGGGGTGATACTTGTGCCCGGTTTTCGGGCCGATGATGTGCCGCAGCGTCAGCCCCTCTCCGGTAAGGAATCGTTCCATGATGCGGGCGGCCTGAATCTGTTTATCGTCTTCACCGCTGTACGCGACGGTGGCTGTGTTGAAAAAATTACCGGCGTACAGCGTGGCGTCGTAAAGCCCCCAAAGCGTGCGTTCGTACTGCGGCGGAAGCGTGCCCTTTTTTGAAAGGCCGAGATACTCGAGCGACTCGGCGAACCCTGCCCCGGGTGCTGCCGCCGCCCAATCGCCGGCGTGGTGCGCGGCCAAGTGCCAGCAGCCGGCGCCGCCCATCGAGAATCCGCGGATGCTCACGCGCGAGTTGTCGACCGGATAGTTTTGTTTTACATGCCCAAGCGCCTCGTGCACGTCCACCTCGCCCGCGAACTTGAAGGCGTTGCAAAACCTCCCATACGGATGAAGCACGATTGTGTCGGGAGGCACGAACTGCCCGGTGCTGGTACGGTGCTGTTGGATGAACTTGAGTTCGCTGAGTTTGTTGTCGCGCCCGTGCAGCCAGATATCGAGCCGACGTTTGCGCCACGGGTCGGTGGAAAAGGACTGTGGGATCACCAACCCGTAAGGCTGCACGGAACCGTCCAGCCGTGAAATGTAGCCGCGAACAATCAGCCCTGGCTGGCGTGTCCAGGGGGTCTTGCCGTTGGCGAGTTGTTTTGCGCGCTCCGTGCCTTCGGCGAGCAGTTCCTCGGCGGTTTTGAATGCACCCTCCTTGAAGAAAAGACGGTGGCGCAACGCCCAATCGACCGCCTTGTGGTAGACTTGGACATCCGGCAGGAAGCGAAGCAGCGGCGGGGTCTCGGCGAGCTGAACGCGGAGTTGGTCGATCGCTTGGCCAAGCGCATCGGTGCGTTCGCGAAGGGCAAGCCGGGTGTCTTCGGGAATTTCGATCCCGACAGCCGGCACGCGCGGGGTCTCGGCGGCGAGGGTAGGGGAGGCAGTTTCCGCTTGGCCAAGCGCGGCTGACGCCATGCAAAACAGAAGCGCCGCGCTGGAGGCCAGACGCGGCGCGAAATTCTGTGCGGTTCGCCCTGTCACGCGGCGTGCCGATGCAACGTTAGTTGAGAATCCGGCTGCCTTCCGAGAGGAAGATGCCCTTGAAATTCATCTCCAGCGCCTGCGGGTTGGAGGCCTTGTCGAGCGCCTCCTCCTTGGTGATGATGCCGTCCTTCACCAGTTGG
>Ga0209036_1000809_pt1 | contig 13398 bp, 15 predicted proteins | sample MarorgKNORR_S2LV_3_FD_188222 | JGI IMG/M metagenome (GOLD analysis project Ga0209036, IMG submission 188222) | Marine microbial communities from the Southern Atlantic Ocean, analyzing organic carbon cycling - DCM_A/KNORR_S2/LV (SPAdes) (version 2) | ecosystem: Environmental > Aquatic > Marine >... | reverse complement strand
TCAGGATGTGCTTGGACTATCGTATAAATATGATGAGGAGATAATCTTATGCCAGTAACAATTAACGGAGACGGAAGTATAACAGGATTAGCATCAGGTGGTATTGATGGAACTAAAGTGTTGACTTCTGCTGCACAACCTGCTGGTTCAACACTTCAAACTTTAAGCACAACAAAAACTGATGTCACCAGTGCCTATATGGGTTCTCTTGCAGTTTGGAATACAGGTTTAACTGTTGCGATTACACCTAGTCATGCTAGTAATAAAATTTTAATTTGTGGATATGTACAGATTTCGATAGCAGGACCACAACATAATATTGGATTATTACTTAATAAAGGTGGAACGATTATTGATGGTTATCGTGGAGATGCTTCTGGAAGTAGAACTAGGAATGGAACAGGTGGACATAATATGCCTGATGGTGGATATGATAACTATACGGCTGCTATTCATTTTAATTATTTGGATACAGCAGGGGGAACAAGTGCAATTACTTATGGAGTATCTGTTAGAAACCCCTCTGGTTCGGCAAGAACAATTTATATGAATAGAGCTAATACTGATACTGATAATACATATCACTATAGAACAGCTTCTACAATTACTGTTATGGAGATAAAAGTATGAGCGAACTTAATTTTACACATTCAAATGGTAATAAGGTCAAGTTAACAACACCTGATACTTTGGCTGCAAGTAAAACTTTCAAGTTACCTGGTGCCGACGGGAGTTCTGGGCAAGCTATGGTCACGGATGGCAATGGTGCATTCTCATTCGCAAGTATGCCAACACCATCAGTTGCAGGTATAACTATGATGGATCAGTGGAGAATTACAAGCGATAATAACAAAACTAACGATCAAGTAATAGATACTAACTGGCAAAGATATAATACTCTTTTTGCACAAATAGGAACTGGAGTGAGTGAATCAAGTGGTGTATTTACTTTTCCACAAACTGGTATATATTTACTAATGTGTCAACACCAAATGAACGGTAATGCAAGTTATGCTGGAATAGCCCTTCAAGCAAGTTCAAATAGTGGTGGTAGTTATATTAGTGTTACACAGGGTTATCAAAATCTGAGTACTGTGGGTGGGTATCATCATGTTACTATGCATGGAATATTAGATGTAACTAATGCAAGCACATTTAGAGTGCGATTGGTAGCTGTAAACTCCGCATCTACACAATACTCTGGTTCTTCAAGTTATTTTAGAAATGGTATAACATTTATTCGGATAGGAGATACCTAATGAGCACATTAAAAGTAAACAAAGTACAACACCTCAACTCATCAGGAGATGGACTTGTTGTAGATAATAAAGGAACAGTTGGTATTGCAACCAACGATTTAGAATTGAACACCACTTTAGTCGGTGCTGCAAGTTCATTAGTCGGTTTGTATATTGGTGATGGTTCATTATTATTCAGTAATAATTTAAGTCGTTCAGGTGGTTATTATATAACTACTGGTGTAAATGCATTGAATGCTGGTCCAGTATCACTTAACTCAGTGATGACACTTGATGGTACTTGGGTAATCGTATAGGAGAATTATGACAATTACATTTCATCCAGATGGGAGAGTTACAGGTGGTACAATTAAATCATCTGGAAACATAATTCAAGTTCAGTCTGGTTTTGTAAATTCTCAACAGAGTATGAGTAGTACTACTTTTGCCGATATAACTGGAATGACTGTAACACTAACAAATGTTCAATCAGGAAGTAAAGTTTATATCATCACTAATATGCATATGGCTACTCCAGATGCTGGTTTGGCTTTTAGATTGTTTAGAGGATCAACAGAAATTAGTGAACCATCTACTTCAGGTATTGATGGTGCGATGGTATGTAATATAGACAATTTCAATCTTCAAGTTCCTGCTGCTCACACTTTTTTAGATACAACTCCTGGTACGGGTACAGTTACATATAAATGGCAGTGGCGTTCATCAAGTGGTAGTCAGACAATATATTTAAATTCATATCAGGGTGGAAGTACGAATTGGGGTAGCACAAGTTCAATCACTGCTATGGAGGTTGCAGGTTAATTATAAATAAAAGAAAAATATTATGTCATCAGAATTACGAGTAGATAAAATAATTCCAGTCGATGGTGTCCCCACTGGTGGTGGAGGTGGTATTATACAGATGAAACAGACAGTAGTTTCAGCTCATTCTTTTACTACTACTAGCACTAGTAAAGTTGATATAACTGGAATGACTGTTTCTATAACACCTAAATTTAATACCAGTAAAATTTTAATATCAAGTCATTTAACTTATGGTGGTAATAATTATAATTTTTATTGTGATTTGTTAAGAGGTTCTACTAGATTGTTCATTCCTTCAAGTGGTAACAATCCCTGCACATTATCATTATGTGGTGTTACAAATACAACATATCAAATGATAAATTCATCATTTCAATTTATAGATGAACCTGCGACAACTAGTGCAGTCACATATAAATTACAAATCGCTTGTCAATCTGGTGGAGAATTTTATTTTAATCGTGCTAAAAGAAATGCAAGTCAGGATTCTGTTTGTAGTTCAACCATCACTGCTATGGAGGTATCAGCATAATGTCAGAGTTAAGAACTAATCGAATCGTACCAAGAGATGGACTTCCTGCTGGTAGTGCAGGTGGTATTATACAGTTAAAATCAGTAACTCATACAGAGATGGAAAGTCAAGCTCTAACTGGATCAGCTAATTTCTTTGATATACCAGGAATGACTCTAACAATCACTCCTCATAGAGCAGATAGCAAAATATTTGTTATGACCACTGTTGCTGTTTCTTGTAATAATGGAAATAGAAATACACATATTAGATTGAAAAGAGATTCAAGTGCTATTGCTATAGGAACAGAGGGTTCGCAAATAAATTCATCGTTTTTTCTTAAAACTCGTGATAATTTTAGTCCTCATAATATTAGTGTGCAGTTTTTAGATAGTCCAGCCTCCACAAGTGCGGTCACTTATAAAGTACAGTGGTCTGGTGAGAATAGTGATACTTTTTACCTTAATAGAAATGCAAGTAGTTCATATGGACAAAACGAAGGTATGGTATCTACTTTGACATTAATGGAAGTATCAGGTTGACACTCTTGTGAACTTAATATATAATAAGTAAAAAAATAATTGATTATGGAATTGACTGATCATCAAACACATTTAAAATCTGTTACTGAGCAAGCACAAGGTCTGATAAACGAGATACAAGATCTTGAATCACAGGCAAAAAACAAAAGAGATATGCTTTTAAAACTTCAAGGAATCATTGAATACTTACAACAAACTGGTGTTGAATTACCAAAAGAAGTACCTGCTCCACCCGAGCCACCTGCGACAGATCCAGAACCAGTTGAATCTTGATTATAAATAGAAAAAAAGATTAAAATTTAGATGGCATATATTGGTCGTCAGCAATCACCAGGTTCGTTTATCAAACTTGATGATATAAGTTCTCAATTTAACAATAGTACAACTCAATTTTCTTTGAAGGTTGGTGGGGAACCATTTTTTGCTGGCAATCCATATACATTACTAGTATCACTAGGTGGTGTAATTCAAGAAGCAATCACATCATTTACTATTGTTGAGGATAAAATAAATTTTGCATCAGCACCTACTGGAGGTGCTAACTTTTTTTGTGTAGTCCTTGCGACTACAAATGTCAATCCATTATCAACACTTACTATAGGCACAAGAACAACTGCTCACACGATGGATTTACATGGAAGGTCGATGACTGTTACAGATCGTAGTGGAACTGTACATCCCATCGCTTTTAACCTAGCATAAATAAAAAGAAAGCTTTAACGATATAATGGCGAATAGATTTCCGTTAATACTGAATACGAGTTCTAATCAACTTCAAGAATTGCCATCAGGTGACAGTCTTGATTTGACTGGATCTGGTTTGAATATGGCAGGTGGAACAAATATAAACACAGGAACAAGAGGAGATATATTAGTTTATAATGCAAGTGGTAATATTACAAAATTAAATATTGGAAGTAGTGGTCAGGTTCTAAAATCAAATGGAAGTGATGTAGTATATGGTAGTATAGGTTCAGCAACAAATGTATATTATGTTTCTAAAAATGGTTCAAACTCATCGAATGGTACTTCAATAGATTCAGCATTCGCTTCAATCAAGCATGCTGTAGCAAATATTGGTACTCCAACTGCAACTAATCCTGCAATCATTTTTGTGAAAGCAGGAACTTATGAAGAAGCATCATTACCGATTGTAGTTCCCGCACACACAACAATCGCTGGTGATAGTATAAGAGCAACAGTCATCAAACCAGCAGCAGGTTTAGATTCAGGTGGTTCAATACAGAACAATCGTTCAACATTATTTAAAATGAGTAACGCAACTGTGTTACAGGATGTTGTGATGGACGGAATGGGTGGATACACACCAGGTTCACCTGCACATAAACCAGAGAGTGCAACGATTGGTGGAGTATATCTTGCTCTGAATAATGCAAGTCCAGTATCTACAAAATCACCATATATTTACAACTGCACATCATTTGGAAATGGTGCAACTGGTGCAGTTCTTGATGGATCTGTACACGCAAGTGGAAATCGCAGTATGTTATTCCATACTTATACTGCTGTTCACAGTGATGGATTAGGAATATTTCTAAAAGCAAATGCAAACGCTGAAATGATTTCAACGTTTACTTATTATTGTCAAGTAGGTTATGCTGCAATCGGTGGTTCTAAGATTCGCTCACTTAATTCAAGTAATGCATATGGTGAGTATGCTGTTTATTCTGCAGGTTTTGATGCAGGTGAAACAGCAAATACAGGAACTGTTAAAGGAACAATGCTTGTTTATACAAATGTTCTTACAACTTCATTCCAAGATGGAGAGACAGTTACAGGTGGAACTTCAGGTGCGACTGCAAAAGTGGTAAATGTACAGGCAGAGCCAAAAAGAATTTATATCGTAAATAAGTCAGGAACATTCCAAGCAAGTGAAACTGTCACTGGTGGAACTTCAGGTGCGACTGCAACTCTTACATCAGGTACAGTTGAAGTTAACCAATCAGGTAGAATATTAGTTTCAATATTTGCTTCAATACCTGCTGCTGGTGATTCTTTACAATTTAATTCAACTGATGGTAATGCATATCAGATTCAATCTATTAGTACGGTCACAATATCAGGTCAGGCATACAGAGTCATTGTATTCTCAACTTCAAGGGCAACAGCAGTTGCAGCAGATGTTGGATTAACGGTTAGAAAAGAATTTAGTCTCGTAAGACTAACTGGTCATGACTTCCTACAAGTTGGTACAGGTGGAACAGATACAACAAACTGGCCAAATAATCCAACTCAGAATCCAAATCAATCCTATCAGGTAATGACAAACGAGACCGATCCTGGTCGTGTTTATTATACTGCAACTGATGAATTAGGAAACTTTTATGTTGGTAGCCAATTTAAAGTAGACCAAGCAACAGGTAATGTTACATTAGATGCATCTGCATTTAACCTATCTGGTCTTGAGTCATTAAGACTAGGATCTGTTGGTGGTTTAATTGGTGCTTCTGTAAATGAATTCTCGACTGATGGAACTTTATCACAGAATAGTAATACAAAAGTTCCAACACAGAATGCTGTTAAAACATATGTTGATGGTCAAATTTCTGGGTTGAATGCTGATAAAATAATTGAAGGAGATACAAGTGTTGAAACAATTGATACTGGTTCAGATGGTAATATTCAATTTAAAATTAATGCTGCTTTAAAATTACAAGTTGACAGTGGAGGTAATACAATACCTGGTGCAGATAATGCATCAAACTTAGGTTCATCAACTAAAAGATGGAAAAATATATACGCAGCTGATATGCATTACTCTAATGAAGGAGATAAAAATTCTGTGGATGGAACTTGGGGAAGTTACACAATTCAAGAAGGTGAAAATGATTTATTCCTTCTAAATAATCGTAATGGCAAAAAGTATAAGTTTAATTTGACGGAGGTTAACTGATGCCTGTATTTGTTGGAGCTGGAACATCAAGTTTTATGAAAGGTGATGGAGGTGTTGGATTTTCTACTGCCACCACAACCACAAGAAATGCGTTGTCGGGGGTAAGACCTGGATCAATAGTTTTTAATCATACTACTGGTTTACCAGAATACTATAACGGTTCTAGTTGGATTGCTATAGATAGTCCTCCAGTTATATCTTCTGTAAGTCCAACTGAAGTAGATAGTACTGCAGGTGGTAATGTTACATTTACTATAAATGGTGAAAGATTTGGTATTGGTGCAGTTGTCAAATTAATATCTAATACTGGAGTAGAGTTAACTCCAAGTCCAGTCACTCGTGTAAGTGCGACTCAACTTACTGCTGTGATTGCTAAAAATAGTTTTGTAAACGCACAAGAACCTTATGATGTTAAGGTTCTTAACGCATCTGGTTTATCTTCAACATTAGCAGATCAAATAAATGTAGATTCAGCACCCACTTGGAATACTTCAGCAGGAACAGTAGCAACTATTCTTGATAATGCTACTGGTACTCACGCAACACTTTCAGCAACTGATGCTGAAGGAGATACAATTGCATATTCTATTGTATCTGGCTCACTTCCAGGTGGTACAAGTTTAAATTCATCTACTGGTGCAATAAGTGGCAATCCAACTGATGTAAGCTCATCAACCACAAGTTCTTTTAATGCAAGAGCAACAGCAAATAGTAAAACAGTAGACAGAAGTTTTTCTATTATTGTGAATCCATTACTAGATGGTACATCTGCTGGTAGGGCATTCTCCAGTATCTCTGCATTCGCTGCTTTAAATACATTATCATCAGTCGGTTATTATGATAGATGGACTACACTTGGTGGTGCTGTATCAGCTTTCCAACAAAAATTATATTATGATGGATCAGATACTTGGTATGTTACAAGTCCAGTTAAGAGTGGTGATGGTGGAATGATGAATGGTAGTGCGTTTGGATATCAGGAGTCTCCTTCTTTAGGTGCTTTCAAGGCGATTGCAAATGGACAAAATCACAGTAGAACAGCATCGGCATCTGGAGTCTGGAATTATATAGTTGGAAATCAGGTTGCCAATTTGATTGGAGTATCACTTTCTAATGCTTCGGGAAGTCAAGGTTCTTACCCCACTGGTGATAGTGAAAGTTCACCTATTGATTTGGTAGGTAATCAAACTTCTTTAGAGCAAAGTTGGCAAACTTTAGAATATTATAACCATTCAGGAACTACTAATTATACAACTGCACAGAAAAATGCATTAAGAGCTGTTGTTACACAATTAAATTATAAAACTGCTTGGATGTGTATAACTGGTGATGATGACGGACAAGGTACAAGTAATTATAGTAGCACACATTGGGATAATAGTACTCCCATTTATGCTAACTCTCAAGGTGGAACACCTGCAACAATTTTCTTTAAAGATACTGATGGTAGCACACAAAAGTTAATGGCAGGTCAATCTAATACTAATGAACATATGGCTGTTACTTTGTGGACTCATAATAATGCTCTACTTTTTGGTTCTGGTGGTGTTAATACATTTGGTAATGGTGGTTCTGGATCTTATACAGGTGGTATGAAAACAACAAAAATGATTATGCCAGATCAATTTAACGGTGAAGTCGGTCAATCATCTACTTCTTTTGCCTGTCCATTGTATAATACTACAATAGGAAGACTGAATAGTAGAAATGTTTTATTGTACAAGTAATGCCTTATCTTGGTAATCAGCACATAGTTGGAGACAGCGTAAATAATTTTAAGGTATTAGATGATATCTCAACTTATACCGCAACTTTTGATGGTTCAGCATCAAGTGTCGTATCGACTGCTGCTGAAACAATAAAAGTAGTTGACCATAGATTTGTACAAGGACAGAGAGTAACATATAATAATGGTGGTGGAAGTAATATTGGTGGACTATCAAGTGGCACTGCCTACTACGTAATATACGATACTGCACATACAATTAAACTTGCAATAAATGCATCTAACGCAGCAAGTCTAACAGCAATTAATTTAAATGCAGTTGGTGGTGGAACATCTCATACATTAAACGCAGCATTTGATGGTGTAAATAAAAAGTTTAGAGTTACTCATGGTAATGGAAATCGTCCTCGTTTTCATCACGCAACTCAATTAAGTGTTGCAATTAATAATGTAGTTCAGAGACCAAATAATGATGCAAATAATTTCACTGAGGGATATGCTGTTGAGATTCGTGATATTATAGTTTTCAAAACTGCACCTACAGTAAATGACATATTCTTTGGTAGTTTAACTGGGGAAACTAGAGGAACATTTGATATTCAGGATCATGTAATTGATAATTTTACAGGCGATGGATCTACTAAAGTATTCGTACTCTCACAAAAAGCACCAAATAATCAAAGTTTATTAGTATCATTGAATGGTGTAATTCAACATCCAACAACTGGTGGAGTCACAAGATCTTACAGTGTTGTTTCAGGTGTATCAAATGAAATAGAATTTGTAGCAGCTCCTGCTTCTGGAGTTGAAATTCAAGTTAGACATCTTGGTTTTGCTGGTGCATCAAGTAGTGATGTATCTGGATTTTATGGAAGAACTGGTAATGTAGGATTAAATGCAAGTGATCATATAACAACTGGAGATATTACACCAAGAAATATTAATTCATCAGGTATAATAACAGCAACCAGTTTTATTGGTAGTGGTGCTGCCTTAACTGGTATTGATGCAACTGCAATCAAGGATTCTGGTGGTAATGTAAAGGTACAGGCACAAGCATCGGGTGCAATGTACACTGGTATTCATACCTTTACAACTTTAAATTCTAGCACAGGAACATTTAGTGGTGCAATTGATGCGAATGGAGATTTGGATGTAGATGGACATACAAACTTAGACAATTTGAGTGTTGCGGGTGTTGCGACATTTGCTGGTAACTTAAATGTTGGTGGAGTATTAACTTACGAAGATGTAAAGAATGTTGATTCAGTTGGTCTTGGTACATTTAGAGATGGTTTAATTGTTAATACAGGAACAGCAACAACTGCATTATTAGTTCAAGGAGATGCAAGAGTTACTGGTATACTGACTGTTGGTACAGGATCTCTTAAGATAACTGATAGAGATATTCATGCTGTTGGTGTTGTCACTGGTTCTAATTTTAAAACAGGTTCTACAAATGTACACAGTGTTGGTGTTGAGGCAGCTGGAATCAATGTAAATGGTGCAAATACTCCAATTGGTGCAGGAGCAACTATTTTCAATAGTGGTGATGTTGTAAGCAAAGCAGGTGCAGAGTTTCAAGGTATCGTTACTGCAACATCATTCAGTGGTTCTGGTGCAAACTTAACAGGATTAGCAAGTCGAGAAGTGTATGGTTTTACTGGAATTGGAAATAGTTTATCTTTAACTACAACAAACAATGGTGCAGATAATATAACTAATGCCACATATGTTGCATTTGAAGAAAGTTTTATCGGACCTTCAGGTATATCTTTCAGTATAAATACATCAGGTAATTTAATAATGACCGTATAATGGCGACGATAGATTTAGGAAAAATTAAATTCAAATGGCAGGGAACTTATGCTGGTGGAACTGCCTATGTACCAGATGATGTAGTTTACTATGTTGATGGTTCAGTTGGGTCATCTTATATGTGTGTTGCCAACACAACAGGTAATGCACCATCTTCAGGAGGAACTCTTCACGCATCTTGGCAGTATCTAGCAAAAGGACAAGCAACATCACCAACTACCACTCAGGGTGACATTATTGTAAGAGGAGCAAGTGCTGATGGTAGATTAGCAGTTGGTACTGCTGGACAAGTATTAAAAGTTAATTCAAGTGCAAATGGATTAGAATATGGATCAGGAAGTACAGTATTACAAGTAAAAAATTTATATTATAGTAATACTCCAAACTCATTTAGCAGTCAGGGTGCTACATCATTAGGTGCTAACAACATACATTTTCCAGTGGGTGCCAGATTTGGAGGAACATTTACAAAGTTAAGTTCAACATCAAAGATATTGGTTTTTGGAAAAATGTCTTATATGATGGCAAGTACAAATGTTCATGGTGTAATTTGTTGGGTTGTTGGTGATGAGTCTAATGCTGTTAACTTATTGGCTGATGCAAGAGATTATGCTCAATATGCTAGTGGTTATGCTCCTTTTAATACTCCCCTATCAGGTATATTCTTTAATACAGCTTACAATGCGGGAAGTGTCACTGTTTATTGTGCACCTTGTTTTCATAGTGCCAGAAACTCCACAGGTATATTAAATCCTAATCCACATTCTAACTCAATCACAAGTAATGGTGACACTCCAAATAAAGATGCTCACTCGATGTTGAGTATAATGGAATTTGAACCATAATTATTATAATTTTTTATATTATTAAATGGAATATGACATCTCAATTTCACTTGCATTATTTGAATTAAAACCAGGTGCACAGTGGACTCTTGTTGGTACAAATTACTCTGATATTGAATGGACTGATAGTGTTCATACAAAACCCACAGAGGAAGAAATTAATGCTAAAATTTTAGAAATGAAATTAGCACAACCCATGCAATCGTTAAGGGTTGAAAGAAATAAATTACTAATTGCAACAGATTGGACACAAGCTTCTGATATTCCAGAATCTATACGGATAAAATGGGCATCATATCGTCAAGCACTGAGAGATTTACCAGCAAATACAAGTGATCCAAAAAATCCTACTTGGCCGACGAAACCAAAATAATGATATAAATAACTAAAAATATTGTATAAATGGCGATAGTAATTAGTGGTGTCAATAATAATGATAGGATAACTGCTGCAGATGGAACGATTGATTTACTATCTAGTGCGAATCTTTCTGGAATTCTTACAGCACCTGCCTTTTCTGCGACTGGTAATTTAACGGCTGGACATCTTAATATTGGAAGTAATATACAACTAGGAAATGCAGGAGTTGCGACTGCAACAACTTTTATTGGAAATTTAACAGGTAATGTTAATAATACAGGTAATCTTCTTCTTCAGATTGGTGGTAGTGAAAAATTTAGAGTAGGTAGTTCAGGACAATTAGGAATCGGTGGTGCAAACTATGGATCATCAGGTCAGGTATTAACAAGTGGTGGTTCAGGAAGTGCAGCAACTTGGAGTACTATAAATTCTGATGCAATAAATGAAGGTAATACAAAAGCAGAAGTTATTGACTCAGGTTCAGATGGTCGTTTTATAGTCGAAACTGATGGAACTCAAAGAATTCGTGTAGATTCAAACGGACTTGGCATCACTAGCACAACAACAGCAGCTAGAAATGCAGGAGTTAGTACTGCGATTGGTACAATAATTTTTAATAGCACAGACAACCAACTTCAAGTTTATGCAAATAATTTACAGTGGAGAGGTTTTTCACCACTTGACGCAACATTAACTAACATTTCTGGCACCATATATGGGGGGCAAGCATCAACCTTAACATTAACAGGAACTAATTTTTTAACTGCTAATCTTCAAGTTAATTTTATACAAGCAACAAGAAGTATTGATGTAACTGTTGCAGTCACACCATCCTCTAATACTGCTGCGAGTGTAGCAGTTCCAGCTAGTGTTTATAATAATATTCAGAATGGTGATGTAGTATCAATAAAAGTAACTAACAGTGATGGTGGAACTAGTAACGTACTAACAACAACTGCAGTTGTATTACCTAGTGGAGGAACTGTCACGACTTCTGGATCTTACAGAATACATACATTCACTTCAAGTGGCGATTTTGTAAACACAATTTCCAATTTATCAGTACAATATCTTGTTATCGCTGGCGGTGGCGGTGGTGGAGTCGCCAACGGTGGTGGCGGTGGCGGTGGTGCTGGTGGATATAGAATTAATACTGGTGAAATGTCTGGTCGTCGTTCATCTTCTGAAGCAGCAATGACTATAAATCCAGGTACTTTCCCAGTAGTTGTAGGTGCTGGTGGTGCAGGTAATGTACATGGTGGTGGTTCAGGTAGTCGAGGCGATGCAGGAACGAACTCTAGTTTTAACTCTATTGTTTCCAACGGTGGTGGTTATGGTGGAGGAGATGCCAGCAGACCTGGTGGCGGTGGCGGATCTGGTGGAGCAGCATCTAGAAATAATCAGTCTCGTGGTGCTGGAACTGCAGGACAAGGTGGAGATGGAGGAAGAGCCGCATCAAGTGGTTCTCAAAACGCTGGTGGCGGTGGCGGTGGTGCTGGTGAATTATTAGGACCTGATGGTGTAGAAAATCATACTGGAGGAAGAGGTGCAAACGGATTAAGTAGTAGCATCACTGGTACATCAGTTGGTAGAGCTGGTGGCGGTGGTGGTGGATCAGAAGTCCCTGTCAATTCAAGTGGTGGATCTGCTAGTTCTGGAGGAGGATTAGGTGGATGTGCTGGAAGTATAGGAAGGGCACCCACTACTGGAACTGCAAACACTGGAGGTGGTGGTGGAGGATCTGGAGATTATAACTCTGGAGGAAACCATAATGGAAAAGCAGGTGGATCTGGAATTGTTATAATTAGATATCAAGTATAGGAGATTATTATGGCACATTACGCAAAAGTAGTTAACGGAATAGTGGAAAGAGTTATTGTTGCAGAGGCAGAGTTCTTTGATACATTCGTAGATGATACACCAGGTAAATGGATACAAACTTCTTATAATACTAGAGGTGGCATTCATTATGAACCAAATTCAGATACTCCTAGTAGCGATCAATCAAAGGCATTAAGAAAAAATTATGCTGGTATAAATTGGATTTACGATGAAGATAAAGATATGTTCTCCCCTCCAAAACCATATCCAAGTTGGATAATAGATGATTCTACTGGTTTTTGGAAAGCACCGACTGATGTACCTGATGATGTTAATAAATACGACTGGAATGAATCTACAAAAAGTTGGATACAAATAGATAAATAACTAAAAAAATATAAATGGCATTTACCAGAGTTGTTGGTCCAGGTATTCATACTCAAGCTAACATAGACAGTCACAACATACACTCATCAGGAATCATCACTGCGACAAAGTTTGATGGTCCTTTTGATAGTATTAATGTTTCTGGTGCTGCAACTTTTACAGGTAATGTCACAATTGGTGGTACATTAACTTATGAAGACGTAACAAATATAGATTCAGTCGGTATGATCACAGCGAGAGCTGGTGTCAACGTAACAGGTGGTCAGATATCTGGTAATGGTGGTGGACTTACAGGTGTAAGTACAAATTTTGTATCAGCAGTTGGTATTCAATCTGCAGGGACAGTCATTGGTGTAGGAATAACTCAACTTAATTTTATCGGTGCTGGTAATACATTTGCAGTTTCTGGAA
>Ga0209036_1000807_pt1 | contig 13438 bp, 13 predicted proteins | sample MarorgKNORR_S2LV_3_FD_188222 | JGI IMG/M metagenome (GOLD analysis project Ga0209036, IMG submission 188222) | Marine microbial communities from the Southern Atlantic Ocean, analyzing organic carbon cycling - DCM_A/KNORR_S2/LV (SPAdes) (version 2) | ecosystem: Environmental > Aquatic > Marine >... | reverse complement strand
ATAAATTATTGTGATTCTCTTAGGGGAGCTTTCAAGCTCCCTTTTTTGTTTTTATCCTTGAAAATATGTAAGATTTACATTTTTTGAATACTTACGTATATGAAAAACGAGCAATCATCTAACATCCTTCTCTGTATAACTGGAAGTATAGCTGCATATAAATCTGCTGATTTGGCAAGATTGTTTAAGAAAAATGGAGATAATGTCAGAATTTTAATGACAGATTCTGCATGTGAATTCATTACGCCTTTAACAATGCAGGCAATAAGTGGAAACAGTGTTCATCGAAACCTTCTTGATGAGACTGCAGAACAGGCCATGGGTCACATTGAATTAGCTAAATGGGCTGATACCATTTTAATTGCTCCATGCAGCGCTGAGACAATATCTAGACTATCCTCTGGAAGAGCTGATGATTTATTAGGTGCCATAGTCCTGGCTTCTAAATCTCAAATTTATATTGCTCCAGCAATGAATAAGAATATGTGGTCAAATACAGCCACTCAAAATAATGTTAATTCTTTGCAATCTAGGGGAATAATATTCATTGGTCCTTCAAAAGGTGAGCAAGCCTGTGGAGATAGTGGCTACGGGAGAATGTCAGAGCCTGAAGAAATTTATGAGACTGTTCAAATGTCAGAAAATAAATTCTTAAATGGAAAAAAAATTATTATTACAGCTGGCCCAACAAGAGAACAAATTGATCCAGTAAGATTTATATCAAATAATAGCTCTGGAAAGATGGGTTTCGCGCTTGCTGAAGCTGCCTTTAAATCAGGTGCAGATGTAACTCTTATAACGGGTCCAGTATCCTTAGAATGCTCAAATAAAATATTAAGGATTGATGTCAAGACTGCTGCTGAGATGTATGTAGAATCAAAAAAATATATAGCTGATGCTGATATTTTTATTGGCTGTGCAGCTGTTGCAGACTATAGTCCAGTAATTCAAAATCAAAATAAAATTAAAAAATCATCTTCAAAGGATATGCAAATTTCACTGAAAAAAAATATTGATATTATTGCATCACTATCAAAGGAATTTCCAGATAAAAAATTTATGGGGTTTTGTGCTGAAACAGAAAAAATAGAGGAACATGCAAAAGTTAAACTTGTTGAAAAGGGTTTAGATTTCATTGTTGCCAATGATGTTTCAAAAAAAGACATTGGATTCGACTCTGATTTTAATGAAATTAGTGTGTTTACAAAGGAATCTCATACTCATTTTCAGAAAGCATCAAAAAATCTTTTAGCAGTTCAGCTCATTAATATGCTGAGTAAAAATAATCAATCCATTCATTAAGCATGTCAGCGCATAACGCCCAATCATTGATCACCATTGATACTCTAAATAACCTAAAAGCCAATGGTGAAAAATTTACGTGTTTAACTGCATATGAATCAACTTTAGCAAATGTAATTAGTTCTGCTGGAGTTGAAGTTATATTGGTTGGTGATAGTTTAGGAATGGTCATTCAAGGCCATAATAGTACTTTGCCAGTAACAATGAATGATCTTATCTACCATCTTAAAAATGTTAGCAGAGGAAATATTAATTCTCATTTGATGGCCGATATGCCATTTATGAGTTACTCAACAAAGGATAAAGCTCTAACAAATGCTGCTTTGCTAATGCAAAATGGAGCACACTCAATTAAATTAGAAGGAGGTCGTTGGATCTGTGACTTAACCAGCACTTTGGCAGAGCGGGGCATCCCAGTCTGTGCCCATATGGGATTAACACCTCAATCAATTAATCGAATTGGAGGCTATTTTGTGCAAGGCCGTGATACAGATAAAAAAGAAGAAATGATCTCAGAAGCCAAGGAGCTCCAATCTGCAGGAGCATCTCTTCTATTACTTGAATGCATTCCAAATGATTTAGCAGCGGAAATTACAAAATCTTTATCTATTCCAGTTATTGGTATAGGTGCAGGCGCGTCAACAGATGCTCAGGTAATGGTAATCCATGATTTGCTTGGTATTTCATGCCTTGAAAAGCCTCCAAAATTTATTAAAGACTTTCTTGCTGAAAATGATTCTGTGCAAAGCGCAGTAGCTGCGTATGTTAAAGCAGTAAAAGCACAAAAATTTCCAGCAAAAGAACATACCTTTTTTTAATTTTGCAAATTATTAATTCAGTCAAGGATCTAGATAAATTTCTGAAACAATCTAATGAAATTAATTTTGTACCAACCATGGGCAATCTTCATGCTGGTCATTTGAGTCTTGTATCAGAAGCAAACAAATATAATGGGATTACTCTTGTATCTATATTTGTTAACCCCCTTCAATTTGCTCCAAATGAAGATCTAGATATTTATCCAAGAACAGAAAAAAAAGATTTAATGGAATTAGAAAAAGTAAACTGTGATGCGGTTTTTTTTCCAGAACCTGATTTTGCTGAGGGCACCAAAAAATTGTATGCAAACTCAGAACTATCAAAAAAACTTTGTGGAATTTCAAGACCACACTTTTTCCATGGAGTTATTTCAATCTTAAATCACTTTTTTCAATTAATTCAACCTAAAAATGTTTTTTTTGGATTTAAAGATTACCAACAATATTTGATCGTAAAAGACTTTTTAGAGAAGTCAAAAATGGATATTAATATTCATGGAGTTCCTATTATTAGGGAACCGGATGGACTTGCTATGTCCTCAAGAAATAATTTACTGACTCCTGATCAAAGACTAGTTGCAGCAAAATTGTCAATAATTCTTAAAGACACTGCTCAACAAATAAAGACTCGAAATTTAAAATATTTAAAAGTTGAAGGCAAAAAAAAGCTGGAAGAATTAAATTTTGAGGTTGATTATTTTTCATTTTTTAACTCAAACACTTTAGAGGAAATAGATGAAATTGAGACAAACACCTTATTAGCTCTTGCTGTAAACCTTGGAGGAGTAAGGCTTATAGACAATTTTCTTATTAAATAATGTTGGATTTTAGGCATTTTTCTTGCATACTGCTCAACCTATGAAAAGAGTACTGCTAAATTCAAAGCTACATCGCCTAAACGTAACTCAAGTTGAGATTGATTACGAAGGTTCATGCGCCTTGGACACAAATTTTATCCACGCAGCAAAGATGTCTGAATATGAAAAAGTCGAGATATATAACGTTACCAATGGAGAGCGCTTCTCAACTTATCTTATAGCCGCAGAAGCTGGCTCAAAAACAGTCTCTATCAATGGTGCTGCAGCTCATAAAGCGTCTCCTGAGGATATTATTATTATTTGCTCATATGCATCAATGCCCGAAGATCAAGTGCTTAATCACAAGCCCACTTTAGTTTATTTTGATAAAACAAATGCAATTGTTGAAGTCAAGTCATCAATTCCAACTCAAAGAATTAGATCTGTATAACATCCATCAAGAATGATGGAACTTCAATATTTATGAAAAACTTTATTACTACTCAAAATTGGTCTAGATCAGAACTGCAAGATATCATCAATTTCTCTATTGAGTTAAAAAATAATCCTTATCAGCCTTTATTAAAGAATAAATCAGTTGCGCTTTTATTTTTAAATCCATCAATGAGAACCAAAACTAGTTTTGAGATTGGCATCAGTGAATTATCTGGCACTGCAGTGTTACTGCAGCCCGGCAAAGATGCATGGTCCATTGAATTTGAAGAAAACATTGTAATGGATGGTGAGACTGAAGAACATGTAAAAGAGGTTGCTCAAGTCTTATCCTCTTATTGTGATTGTATTGCTATAAGAGCTTTTCCAAAGTTTATAAATTGGAATCAAGAAAGAGGCGACTCTGTTATTAACAGTTTTGCAAAATATTCTACAGTTCCAGTAGTAAATATGGAAACTATAGAGCATCCATGCCAAGAACTTGCACATATTTTGACCATGCAAGAACATTATGGAGATTTACAGGGTAAAAATTATTTGTTGACTTGGACATATCATCCAAAGCCGCTTAATACCGCAGTGGCAAACTCGAGTCTTCTTATAGCGAGTAAATTTGGAATGAATGTGAAATTATTATGTCCTTCGGAGGAGTATCATCTTGATGATAGGTATATCAATGCTGCTAAAGAGAATTGCTCATTAGAAAATACAGACTTTGAAATATCCTATGACATTGAAAGTGCTTATTCTAATGCAGACATTGTTTATGCAAAAAGTTGGGGATCTTTAAGTTATTATGGTAAACCAGATGAACAGGCATCCTTAAACAGTAAATACAAACATTTTATTGTTGATGAATCGAAGATGAGTCTCACTAATAACGCTGTATTTAGTCACTGCCTGCCATTGAGAAGAAATGTTAAAGCAACTGATGAAGTCATGGACGCAGATTATTGTTTAGCGGTCAATGAAGCTGCGAATAGAAAACATGTTCAAAAATCAATGTTAACTAAAATTTTATAGGTATTGATAATGAGTAAAAAGGTAATATTAGCGTTTTCAGGAGGTTTGGATACAAGTTTTTGTGTTCCTTATTTGATTGATCAAGGCTATGAAGTGCATACACTATTTGTAAACACTGGTGGAATTTCTGCTAAAGAAGAGCTTGCTATAACAAAAAGAGCAAATGAGTTAGGCGCAAAAAAACACATTAATCTAAACGTTGAAAAAAGTTTATGGTCTGAAATTTTAATTCCATTGGTTCAATCCGGAGCTTTGTATCAAAATAAATATCCAGCATTGTGTTCGGATAGATATTTAATTGTTAAAGAGTCGATCAAATTATGCAAAAAACTTAATACAAACAATGTTGCGCATGGCTGCACAGGCATGGGAAATGATCAGATAAGATTTGATTTATCCATTAGAGCTCATGGAAAGTATAATATTATTACTCCAATCCGAGAGATACAAAACATTACAAAAAATGTTAGGGCATATGAAGAGGACTATTTAAGAGACAAGGGCTTTAAAGTTTCGTCTTTGAATAAAAAATACAGCATCAATGAAAATTTAATGGGAGCTACCATATCGGGAAGTGAGATTGATGAATGGAAAGAGCCATCAAGCGAGAGTTTTGTACTCTGTAAGTTGCCTCATCAGTATCCTAAAAAATCAAAGACCTTAAAGATAAAATTTTTGAAAGGAAAAGTTATTTCAATAAATGATAAGAAAATGCAGGGTGCTGATTTTCTCAAAAAATTGAATAACTTAGGAGGTTCTTTTGGTATTGGCCGATCAGTTTTTTCAAGCGATACCATCATTGGTCTTAAGGGTAGATTTGTATTTGAAGCTCCTGGCATCACAATTTTAATGTCTGCACATCGAGCATTAGAAGAAGCTGTTTTAACTGATAAGCAAAATCTTGTTAAAACACAAATTGGGCAAGAGTGGGTAAATCTTGTTTATCGAGGTTTTTATTTTGAGCCTTTACGTGAAAATCTTGAAGCATTTTTACTAGATTCTCAAAAAATGGTTTCAGGAGAAGTTACTCTAAAGCTTTCTCCGGGAAGCGTTGATGCGGTTGCTGTCTCATCAAAAAACATCTTAAAAAGTCCTGAGGGCGAATATGCTCAGTCTGCAACCTGGTCTGAATCTGAGTCTAAAGGATTCATTAAATTGATCGGTCAAAGCACATCAACCTGGGCATCAATACATAAGAAACAATGAGCACCGATCTAGACCTCTGTTTGAAGCATCTGAAATCATTGATTGGATTTGATACTTCTAATCCTCCTCGCAAGATTAAGGAATCTGGCCTAATAGCTTACCTAAGTTCATTGGATTTTATTGATCCTCAAATTCACGATCATGGAGGTGGCTCTTTTAATATTTTTTTTACCAAAGGCTCCCCAAAGTATCTTGTTAATGTTCATTTAGATACAGTGCCGGCCGGAGATGGATGGGAATCAAATCCACATGACTTAATAATAAAAAATGATAAAGCATATGGGCTTGGTGTCTGTGACATCAAAGGCGCTGCTGCATGCATACTAGCCCTTATAGAACAAGGTTTATCTGACTATGCAATTTTATTTTCTACTGACGAAGAGGCTGGTCAAAGTACCTGTGTTAAAGAATATATTAAATCAAGCCCTGTTTTTGAGGGTGTAATAGTAGCAGAGCCAACTCAAAATATGGCTGTAACTTGTCATAGGGGAATTGTAACTGGAACACAAGAATTTTTTGGACACGCAGGCCACAGCTCAGATCAAAGAGCTATGGCAGATAATGCAATTCATAAACTTACTCATTGGTCAGAGAAAGCTTTAAAAGTTGCTCAATCTCATGATAACTCCTCATTTGGAGAATTAAACGGCATAGCTTTTAATTTAGGAATTGTTGAAGGCGGCATTAAACCAAATATTATTGCTGATCATGCTCAAGTAAAGTTTGGTATGAGGCCCTTACCTGGCCAATCTCATGATGATTTACTCAATGAAATTAATGCTGTATCTGCAAAGGATTCTAAATTTACAAAGGGATTTATTGCTCCTGCATTACCTTCATCTGGAGATATAAAGAGTTTAGAAATGTTCGTTGATGAATTGGGTTTAAATTTATCACCACCAGTTAATTTCTGGACCGAAGCATCTTTGTTTAGTGAAGCTGGCTATCAAGCAATTGTATTTGGTCCTGGAAATATTGCAGATGCACATCAACCTAATGAATCAATTGACTTAGATCAACTTAATCAAGCCTTAATTAACTTTAAGAAACTAATCAAATGACCCATCCTTCTAACAAGTTTATAAAAGATACCATTTTAAAACTCCTTAGCGCCATTGGATCTGAAAAAGAAATAAATAAATATATTGAAAAATTTTCTTCTCCAGAACAACGCTTTGCAGTAATTAAAGTTGGAGGTTCCGTTATTGATAATGACTTAGAAAACCTAATATCTTCCTTGGTTTTCTTAAATCAGGTCGGTCTCAAGCCTGTAATCTTGCATGGAGCAGGTCCAATGCTATCGAAAGCCCTTGAAGAACAAAAAATTGATTTTTCATTTATAGATGGACAAAGAGTTACATCTGTTGAAGTAAGAGATGTTGCATGTTCAGTGTTTGGTGAAACCAATAAAAAAATAGTTAATTCTTTAGAGGCTCAAGGAGCAAATGCAAAAGGCGTCACCTCAAACGTTTTTGAATGTATTATGGACAATGTTGATTTAGGGTATGTAGGCTCAATTCAGTCGGTAAATCATCAACTCATCAACGAGATATTAGAATCTGATTCAATACCAGTAATTGCACCTATTGGTTTTCAAGATGACGAGAAATTAAATATTAATGCAGATATTGCAACTGTTGAGCTTGTAAAGGCTATTAATCCATATAAGGCCATATTCTTATCTGATACCGGCGGTATTTTTAATCAAAGAGGTCAATTAATACCTAATATTAATTTAGCTCTTGAATACGATGAATTAATGCAACAAGAATGGCTGCATTCCGGAATGAAATTAAAGCTTGAACAGATTAAATCTCTTTTAGATTTTCTGCCTAAAACAGCATCTGTTTCAATTACTGAACCAATTAATTTACCCAAAGAACTATTTACTGATTCTGGATCAGGCACTTTAATAAAACATGGCTATAGTGTTGTACAACATCAACTTCCAGAAAAAGATATTCAAGAGCAATTTAGAAATATCATTGAGAAATCTTTTAGCGGCAAGTTAGTAGATAATTTTTTTGATAATCCAAATGATCTAGATATCTTCATGACAACATGCAAAAGGGCATCAATTGCTATCTCCAATGACTTTAAGGTTCCATATATGGATAAGTTTGGTGTTATCCCTGAGGCAAAAGGAGAGGGTTTAGGGGCTGGGATTTGGCATGAGATGAGAAAAGTATATCCTAAAGTATTTTGGCGTTCTCGAGCAAGCAATCCAATAAATAATTTTTATATGTCTATTTGTGAGGGATGTCAAAAGCAAGATGAGTGGCATATTTTTTGGATCGGGATTTCAGACTACAGCGCACTTAAAGATTGTATTGAGTATGCTGTAAATAAACCCAAAAGCGTGATTTAAATGAGCTATAAGAAAATTGGTTTGATAGGGGGAAGAGGTTATGTTGGCCAAGAAATAATTTCTTTACTGAATGATCATAATCAACTAAATATTGTTTCAGTTTACTCATCATCTAAAGCTGGACAGCCAGTGAATATTAATTCATTGGGCGAAATGACTTATAAGGATCTTGCCCTAGATAAGATCGATTTAGGCGACGAGGAGGCATTCATTTTAGCTTTACCTAATATGGAATCTCATCGGTATGTTGACTTGATTACAAATTATAACTCTGAAGCAATTATTATTGATGTGAGTTCCGATCATCGTTTTGATGAGGATTGGGAATATAGAATTCCAGAGTTATGTGATCCTGTTAGCTCAAATAAAATTAGCAATCCAGGATGTTATGCATCCGCAATGCAGTTTATGATCGCACCCATTCTTAACATTTTAGTTGGTCCAGTGAATCTCTTTGGAGTTTCTGGATATAGCGGTGCAGGTGCATCCCCAAATCAAAGAAATGATAGAGAATTGCTAAATGATAATATTCTCCCTTATTCACTTGTTAACCATCTTCATGAGAGGGAAGTGCAAACACACAGTTATCCAAATATTTTTTTTACACCTCATGTTGGTAATTTTTTTAGGGGCATCATGATGACTGGTAATTTTTTTCTTTCAAAACAATCTGATCCTGACGAAATAATAAATTTATTTATTGATTTTTATCAAGGCATGAACCTTATTTCTATTCAAGAATCACCTCCAAATTTACAGAAAGTTCAAAATACTTCGAATGTAATAATTGGAGGCTTTGAGGTGGATCAAGCAACAAATAGGCTGACATTTTGCTGCGCACTTGATAACCTGCTTAAGGGAGCAGCAACGCAGGCCGTTCAAAATTTAAATTCTGCATTTGGGTGGGACGATAACGCAGGAATTATTTAATTATGAAACTTTGGAATCAAAACTCAAAAGATAAAAACTCTGCAATTGATCATTTCTTATCAAGTGAGGATATTGCTTTAGATCAAGAATTATTTTTATATGATATTGAAGCATCGATCGCGCATACACATGAATTAGAAAAAATTAATATTTTCACTAAAACTGAGGCAAAGAAAGTAATCTCTTCTTTAAAAAAACTTGGAAAATTATTTCAAACTAATAAATTCAAACTGACTGCTAAATATGAAGATTGTCACTCTGCAATAGAGGATTTTTTAACCAAAGAATTAGGATCAGTGGGCAAGAAAATTCATACTGGAAGAAGCAGAAATGATCAGGTCATGGTAGCTATGCGTCTTTATACAAGAAAGAAATTGGATGAAATTCAGTTAATTAATCTAAAAGTTGCTAAAGCCTTTCTTAAAAAGTCCGAAAAGCACTCCAGTGATCCCATGCCTGGTTATACTCATCTTCAGAGAGCCATGCCTTCATCTTGGGGCCTTTGGTTTGCCGCTTTTGCTGAGTCGTTTTTAGATAATGCAGATTTGCTGTCAAATACAAAATCCTGGTTAAATGTTAATCCTCTTGGAACGGCCGCTGGTTATGGGGTCAATCTTCCTATCAAGCGAGACATATCTACTAAAGAGTTAAATTTTAAAAGAAAGCAGCTAAACAGTCTGTATGTCCAAAATAGTAGAGGGAAGTTTGAATTAGAGCTGATTGGTGCATTAAAACAGCCGATGCTTGATATCCGAAAGTTTTCATGGGACGTGAGTCTTTTTTTATCTCAAGAATTTAACTTATTAAGTCTACCGCCTATTTATTCAACAGGTTCATCTATAATGCCTAATAAGTCTAACCCAGATGTAATTGAGATAATGAGAGCTAACTACTCTATCTTAGCAGGACACTATTCTGAATTAGAAAATTTAATTTCTTTGCCTAGTGGATATCACAGGGATTTACAGCTTACCAAAAGGTCTCTTATTCATTCAGTTCATTGCGTTCTTAAAACAATGAATCTATTACCTGACTTGGTGAGCTCTATAAACATAAATACTCACAGATCAAATGAGCTTATTGATCAAGATATGTTGATGACTGATCAGGCATACGCAATGGTTCAATCTGGTATGCCTTTTAGAGACGCATATTCAAAAGTTAAATCTAATCGAAACAAAAAACTATCATCAAAAAATATTTCTAGAAAAAAATCTTCCACTGGGTCTGCATATAATCTAAATTTGCAGGTTTTAAAGTCTAGATTTGTCAAGCTATCTAAAAATAAGTAATAGTTTTTGATTTTAATTTTTCTTTATGAGAATATTAAATCAGAATGAATAAAGCTATCAGGATTCAAAAATCTGAAGCTGCTAGAAATAGACGACATATAAGACGCGATATTGCTGAGAAAAAACTTCAAAGTGAATATGACCGTCTTAGAAAGTTAAGAAAAAAAAGATAGTTTTTAGCTGCTTATAAAATTTTAACATTTCAGTTACAGGACCCTTTTTATTTTCAAAACATTGCTTGCAGTCTGCATACCAAAAGTTTTTAATACAGTTATGAATCAAACACGATCTTATTTAGAACGATGGCATCAAGGTTTAGAGTCTCAAGATTCTAATTTTTTAGATGAAATCCTTGATGACTCCTGTGTTTTCACTTCTCCAATAGTTTTCAAGCCAATTAAGGGAAAAGAGATGTCTAAACTTTATTTAATGGGCGCTGGACAAACCTTTGATATGGAAAGATTTAAATATGTCAGAGAGTTAGTTGACGGCTTAGACACAGTGTTAGAATTTGAAACTTATATTGATGATATTTATGTTAATGGAGTCGATATTATTCGTTGGAATGAAGAGGGCAGAATTACTGATTTCAAAGTTATGATCAGACCATTGCAAGCAATCGGTGCTTTGCAAAAAAAGATGTCTGAAGCTTTAGAAAGCTTTAATAAATAATTTTTTAATAAAAAAAGGAGCCTTCCAGCTCCTTTTAAAAAGTTTTTAATTAAATCCTAAAAAGAGTAATTCACGGTTAATCCATAAGTTGCATAATTATTTGGGTAGCCAAAAAATGTAGTACTTGAAAGGTCAACTACAGCGGGGAAAACTGATGTAATGAATTCATCATCGTTAATATTTTTACCCCATACACTAATTGATAAATTATCTTTTTGCATTCCAGCTGAAAAATTAAGTGTGTCTTGCTCTCTAAATCCATTTCCTCTGGATTCCAATAGTGCTTGAGCCGCAGGATTTTCTGTCAGCACAGCTTCACTAGAATAAAGATGAGAAAGTCTCATGTATCCATCCCAACCATTTCTATCCCAATTCCAAGTAACACTGGAAGAGATAGTATCATCAGCAATATTTGAAGGCACCGTACCAGATAAATCTCCAAATGCTGAGCCTGTGAAGGAATCATAGATAGGATCTATGAAAGTTCCACCAATCGCAATATCAATATTTTCTGCTGGTGAAAACAGTAAATCAAATTCATAACCATCGACAGATTGTGTTCCGGCGTTTGCAAGCACAAAACCTGTTCCGATGAATGTATTTGACTGAAAGCCTTGGATTTCTTGATCAAAAATAGCGACATTTAGATAACCAGAGGGTAAATAGATTTTTGCACCTAGCTCCATTACCTCTGCTTCTTCTGGACCAGCATATCTTCTCCCAACGGTTGTATTGGGATGAACTGGAGTACCAGCAGCAGCTAAGGCTGCAGTTTCAGCAGCATCTGGTCTTGAATCTCTGGATATAATCCATGCTGACGATTTAAAGCCTGTTGAAATTCCTCCATAAATTGTTGCTGCATCGTTAATTGCATATGACAATTTAAGTGTGTAATCGACATTATCATCTTTGGTTTTACCGTCTTGAGCTGCATTTGGAAAGTCTATAAATTTAGGCAATACCTGAAGTGGCTTGAATGCTAGGAACGGATTAAAGTCTGGATTATTAGCTAATACTGATGCTTGAGCTGGTGGGAAACCAGCACCGATTAATGCGCCTGTTCCAATCGCAACAAAGTCCAAAGCAGATAGAACAGCTGTGTTTATTTGCTGATAGGATACCGTTTTTTCATCTTCGATATAACTTACACCTACTAATGCATTTAAACGCTCGGTAACGTTGATATCTAGCTGCATAAATAAGGACATGGTTTCATTATCTTGCGAAGCAGTTTCTGTATTACCTTGTCCTTCACCATATATCGACCCACTTGGAAGATTAAGCAAAGCCTCTAATCCAGCAAAAGTGCCCGGAGCAAGAAACGCCTCAATATAATTTCTCCACAATGGTCCTAAGTATATTGATTCATTAAAAGCCATATCCTCCTGGTAGTAGTAACCCCCAATTAACCAATTTAGTTTTTCGTTATCATTTGAATACAACCTAAATTCTTGAGATATGGCATCTCTATCATTGCTGATAGGGCTTGGATTTACTAAAGATCCTCCATCGAAGTCAACATCTTGAACACTATAGGTAAAGGTATTTCTAAAGGCAGAGATACTTTCAAGCGTCATACCCTCAAAATCTTTTTTGATATGCATGGACAAACCAGAGTTATCACCCTCAGTTTCCGGATCAAAGTCATAAAAAACTTTCTGAGTAAACACATTATTAGGAATAATTCTTCCGCCCATAAGCGATTGAATCTGATTTCCAACACCATAAGATGTACTTCCCACTGCACAACAAGTTTCATCATATTCATCATAGTCAGCTGTTAGTCTTATTGATAGATCATCAGATGGTTGAAATAACAACTCACCTCTAAATCCAAATCTATCTCTATTATTCATATCACTTCCAGTTGTCACATTATCTGTATGCCCATCAGATTGATGAACATTGGCGCTAAGACTGTATGCTGTGGTTTCATTTAATGGACCTGTAATATAACTTTTTACTTTTTTTGTATTAAAGTTTCCTAATGTAGATGACACATATCCTGATCTTTCAAATGATGGCTTTTTGGTAACAATGTTAATCACACCAGCAGAAGCATTTTTTCCAAATAATGTACTTTGTGGTCCTCGTAGAACCTCAATTCTCTCGAGCACTGGCAAATCAGAAATCTGTGATTGCATGCTTGAGCGGTATACGCCATCAATGAATAATGCAACAGAAGGTTCAACTCCAGGATTGTTTGAGCCATTTCCAAACCCTCTAATAAAAAAAGTGGCATTGGTTGATGATTGGTATTGCCTAGTTTCTAAAGAGGGAACAACTGACTTAAGGTCAAACATATCAGTGATTCCAGCTTTTTCAATTGTATCCGCGTTTACGACAGAAACTGCTACGGGTACTTCTTGTAATGTTTTTTCGGTCTTTGTTGCAGTAACTATTATCTCTTCTACGCTTTGAGCATTAATATTTGAAATTTGCAATAACAAAAAGATAGCACTGATGCTAAGAAGTTTTACTTTCATATTTTTCCCCAAAAATAAATCTTGCAAATTATATTATAAATTTGACCTCCTGGAAAAATTTATATGATGTTATTAATGAATATTTCTTAAA
>Ga0209036_1000804_pt1 | contig 13446 bp, 11 predicted proteins | sample MarorgKNORR_S2LV_3_FD_188222 | JGI IMG/M metagenome (GOLD analysis project Ga0209036, IMG submission 188222) | Marine microbial communities from the Southern Atlantic Ocean, analyzing organic carbon cycling - DCM_A/KNORR_S2/LV (SPAdes) (version 2) | ecosystem: Environmental > Aquatic > Marine >... | reverse complement strand
TGGCAAATCAAACGCCTTTGCAGGTTTGCCCCTTTACTGAAATCATCGGCTACAATGAATATGATGCATGTGAAGCGTTGGAATTGGCCAGACGCGAGTTAAGCTGCAATGAACCACTGGCGTTGGTTGCCGGCATCTCACCACACGCACCGTATACGACCACACCGGAATCGCTAAGTGCCTTGGCGGGGTTGGCTGATGAACTTAATGTGCCGACTGCGATCCATGTTTCCGAGTCGATGGATGAATGGCGGATGTTCACCGATAGCGGGGGGGCTTTGTTCGACAGCATGAGGGCGCTTGGGCGACCATCGAGCGATTGTGGTTTGGGCACTCCTGTCGAGCACGTGAGCCGGTCGCAGGGCTTGGCCAAGCGCACGTTGGTTATTCATGCTAATCAACTTGGGGAGTCGGACTATGGGTTGTTAGCCAAGCCGGGGGTGAGTGTTGTTCATTGCCCGGGGAGTCACGCTTGGTTCGGGCATGAGAGGTTTGAGTATGAGCGCTTGGCCAAGGCGGGGGTGAATATTTGCCTTGGGACGGACAGTTTGGCCAGTTCGGGAGGGAACGGTTCTGCTCAAGGGTTAACCATGTTCAATGAGATGAAACGATTCAGCAATCAGTACCCGGAGGTGTCGTCGGATGAGATTATTGGGATGGCGACTTGGAACGGCGCCGCAGCGCTTGGTCTGCGCGATGTGCTTGGTCAACTGATTGAGGGTGCTTTTGCCAATCTCGCGATCATCCCGTTGACGAACCCGTTGGCTGATGTGTCAGACTTGATAGTGAACCACGCTGGGCCGGTTGGTTCGTTGATGATTGCCGGGAAACGCGTTTTCTCCTGCCCGAAAACGATTGCGAATTGACGGCGTAGGGGTATTTGGAGAATCTTCCCCCCTTTTTGGAAGCAAACATGTCAGTCCTACAAGTTAAAGATGCGGCGTCGTGCAAGTACGACCAAATTTCACTGGGAGAAATCATGCTCCGGTTGGATCCCGGCGATGGTCGGGTGCGTACCACACGGCAGTTTGATGTTTGGGAAGGCGGGGGCGAGTATAACGTCGCGCGAGGGCTGAAGCGGTGCTTCGGGCTTCGGACAGGAGTGATCACGGCGTTCGCAGATAACGAGGTTGGTCGACTAATTGAGGATTTTATTTTGCAGGGAGGCGTCGACACCTCAATGATCACGTGGAAACCGTTCGATGGGTTGGGCCGCGAGGTGCGCAATGGATTGAATTTTACCGAACGTGGATTCGGGATACGAGGGGCGGTTGGTGTGCCGGATCGCGGGCTCACGGCGGCATCAAAAATGAAGCCAAGTGATTTTGACTGGGAGGATATTTTCGGAAACCAAGGCGTACGTTGGTTGCACACGGGGGGGATATTTGCAGCGCTGTCCGAATCGACGGCGGAGACGGTGATTGAAGCTGTTAAGACCGCCCGCAAACATGGGACGATCATTTCCTACGACCTCAACTACCGACCGTCGTTATGGAAGAGCATCGGTGGGCTTGAAAAGGCTCAGGAGGTGAATCGAGAGATCGCCAAGTACATCGACGTGATGATCGGCAACGAAGAGGATTTCACTGCCTGCCTCGGATTTGAGGTGGAGGGAGTTGATGATAATATTTCCTCAATCGATGTCGACAAATTCAAGGCGATGATCAACACGGCCGTCAGTGAATTTCCGAATTTCAAGGTGACTGCCACGACATTGCGAGCCGTCAAGACGGCGACAGTCAATGACTGGGGTGCGATTTGTTGGGCTGGTGGAGAATTTTACGAATCCGAACACAGGCCTGACCTCGAGATTTTTGATCGGGTCGGAGGAGGGGACAGCTTCGCGTCCGGCTTAATTTACGGCCTGATGGAAATCGGTGATCCTGCCATGGCGGTCCAGTATGGGGCGGCACATGGGGCACTCGCCATGACCACGCCTGGGGACACTTCAATGGCCACCAAGGCGGATGTGGAAAAACTGGTCGCCGGAGGCGGTGCCAGGGTCGTTCGGTAACGTATCTTTAAGCGATCTTTTCAGAGACAACCTTCAGGTTCTCAATCGCCAATTCGTTTTCCGGATCGAACTCCAGAACGCGTTCGTATGTGGCTTTCGCGGTTTCAAGGTCGTTACTCTTGAAAAAGCAGACAGCCAGAGCAAGAAGCGCTTCAACGTTGCCAGCATCCTGCTTGATAATGGCGATGTAGTCTGTGCCTGCATTCTTGAAGTTGGCATTCCCCAATTCATAGTCGCCGCGTGTTTTCAACGCTGGTGCGTATTCAGGATCATGGGTCAACGCCTTATCGAGAAACGATTTGAATCGGTCGATGTTTCCAGCCTGATATTCAGCAAGAGCTAGCCTCGTCAGATAGTCCGGAGAATCGGGCTGAAGTTCAACTGCCTTACTTAGATTTGTGACCGCTTCTTCGTTAAGTTGAGCCTCAAACTCCAAGCTGCCAAGTGTTGCATGTATTTCAGCATTGTCTGTTTCCAGATTCGCTGCGCGCCTCAAGTGTTCTAAAGCAGAAAGCGTGTTGCCTTCAGTGTAACACTTCGAAGCAGACTCCAATAATGATTCAACGTTCGTTGGGTTTTCGACCTGTTGAGAAGTTTCAGAGTGATCTATTGCATTGAGATTATTTTGTGCCAACTCATTGTCAGGATCGATCGATAGTATTTTCTTGTATGTACCCTTTGCACCTTGAGGGTTGCCCAGTTTGAACTCGCAAATTGCAGAACATTGCAGGAGATATACGTCCTCAGGTGATTGCTCCAAGAGTGTTTGAAAATCAGTCAGTGCACCCTGATAATCCTCGGTCAGGTATAAGATTTTCCCGCGCAACCTCTGGGCATCAATGCTGTAATTTCGGCTCAAAGACTCGTTGACTGCCAGTAGGGCATCATCTTGGTTGCCGAGATTTAATTCAGCAAGTGAAAGCTGAGTCCAGGCTTCAGGTGCAGTGGGATCTAGGTCAATCGCCTTATTTATAAGGCTCTTGGCTGTTTCAAATTCACCCAATTGGATGGTCATCGTGCTCAGTGAAAGGAGCACCTCATAATTTTCCGGCGTAACTTCAAAAATCTTCTTTAGAATGGACTTTACCTCGTTGTTTTGCTTGTCGAGATAAGCCAACTCAAAATCAACAAGGTTTTTCTCTAGTCCGTTGCAATCCACAACTTCCTCGTCTTCCGGAATAGTGTGAGAAACTGTTCCTTCACCGTTGGACAGAACTTCGAGGTTTTGAATCGCGCATTGGTTTTTCGGGTCTATTTCCAACACCCTCCGATAGACAATTTCTGCAGTGGGGGAGTCGCCTCCTTTATGAAAACAGTAGCCAAGCGCCAGATAGAATTCAGCGAATTCCGGATTCTGCTCGATTAGGTTCGCAAAAATTCGACCGGCATCATGGAACCTGCCAGTTTGCATGTTTATTTTGGCGAGAAAACGAAGAGCTTCCTGGTGTTGAGGATCAATTTCCAATGCAATACCAATTGAGGATTCGAACTCATCAATTTCACCGGCCGATAGAGCCGCCATCGCCAGTCTTGTATAGGCATCGGCACTGCTGGGTGTCAGTTCGATTTCTTTTCTGAACATCTCCCGAGCCTTTTGGTATTTGCCTAGTTTAAAATAGACACCTCCCAATGCTGAAATGATAACCGTTTCATTGGGGGCAAGTGTTACTGCTTCCTCAAGGGTTTCGGCTGTGGAATCCGGATTGCCAGAATTGTTAAAAAACTCCGCATCCTCTAGCAATGAATGAAGTTTGTCGTTTGGGATATTGTCTACTTGGACGCCGGGATCTTGTATGGGTTCGGGTGCGTCCGGTTCAGTCAATTTGTTTTTGCAGGCAACCATGTTATCCAATGCCAAATCGTTAGATGGATCTATGGTCAGAACTCTTTCATAACAATCTTTTGCCGACTCGAACTCTCGGCCTTCATAAAGGCAGCTGCCGAGCCGCATTAGGACATCGGTGTCATCAGGGTTTGTTTGGAGAATTTTCAAATAAGCCATCCCGGCGTCAGCCTTCGAGCCGTGTTGAAAGTTAAGGTCGCCCAGCAACTTCAATGAGTCGGCATGATCCGGGTCGATGGTAAGCGCTGATTGCAGGGCTGTCTCGAATTCGTCGATCTTTTCATCCCGGAGAAATGCTAGGGCGAGGAAGGTCCAGTAATCAGGTTTTTCAGGTGCCAATTTCGTTGCCTCCTGATATTTCTCGATGGCACTGGGGTACTCGCCGGCTTGGAATTGGATGTTGCCCCAAGTGGCCCAAAACTCGGCGTTATCAGGTTGTTGGTCAACCGCCTTTTCGATCTGCTGAGCGGCAGCGGAGTAGTCGCTATTGCTGTAGCAATCATCGGCTTCCTTTAATATTTGATCCAAGCAATCGTTTGTCATGGTGTTTACTGGAGGTTGTTAAGTTAGGAGTTGTAAAACTGTTTTGGGCATAGCATTCGCCTGCGAAAGCATCGAGGTTCCGCTCTGGGCCAATATTTGAAATCGAGCGAAGTTGGTGGCTTCTTCAGCCACATTTACATCAGTTATTCTGCTTTTTGCTTCACCCATGTTTTCCTTGGTGGAAGTCAATTGTGAGCTCGTAAAGGATAGTCGACTTTCGATCGCTCCGAGTTTTGCACGATGTTCTGCAATTCTGGAGATGGCTGCCTTTAAGGATACCAATGCAACGCGTGCATCATGAGCGGTTTTCAAATTAAAATGACCGCTTTGAGTGTCGGCAAGGGCTAAGGCAGTAGCGTCATCCTTGATCTGCAAATGTTCGACATTGGCAATGATTTCATCCGCGTTTTCATGGGCGGCAGCGTCCACTGCATCAACGTAATAGTCTGTCGATGTGTTACCAGCGTTTGTTCCGTCGGATTTCAATACAGAAACAGGTGCGAGCAGTTGGCCTCGGTACAGGTTGATTGCTTGGAGCGTGAACTCGGTACCGGTCGAATCTATGGTGACTTTGATGTCGTCGTCGGAAAAAAGTGGAACTTCATTAAATTCCTTAGTCTCCAAGTTAAGCACGAAATCTTTTAGTTGCTGAAATTCCTTGTCATACAACTCTCGGTCCTTGTTGGATTTCGTCGCATCCTGCGCTCGCAGACTGAGTTCCCCCATGCGGGTAATGGCCTTGTTGGCGGTTTGGAGGAATCCGTCCTGCGTCTGCGTAAATGAAATCGCGTTCCCGATATTATCGAGTGAGGCGTTGATTCTTTTTAATTTCGAATCAATCCTGGAACTAACCGCGAGTCCAGCTGCATCGTCGGAGGGGTTGACGATCTTGGAGCCTGATGAGAGGCGAAACAGTGAACTCGACAATGCCCTGTTGCTAACCGCCAGGTTGCTGGCGGTCTTTTCTGCAACATTGTTTGAGTTGATAACCACGATGCTTGGTGTTGTTGATTAATTCAACGTGGTTGGCGTTGTTCAAACGCCGGGAACGATTAACGCAACAACTGGAGTGCCGCTTGCGGCAATGTGTTTGCTTGAGAAAGCATTGAGGTGCCAGACTGTACCAGTATTTGGTACTTGGCATACTGTGTCGCTTCTTCAGCCATATCCAGATCTCGAATTCTCGAAACTGCTGAACTAAGGTTTTCCTTAGTTACACTTAATTGCTCTCGGGTGAAATTCAGGCGAGCTTGGACCGCGCCGAGGCTGGCACGATCTACTGCTACTCTGGTGATAGCGGTTTTCACAGCAGTCAAAGCTGTTGCTGCACTTGTTGTGTTTCCAATTCCAACTGTTGTAGTTATGGCGTTGGCATAAGAAGCATGTCCTGCGACATCGATTGGATTTGCATCAAAAGTATTGCCCTCAGAGTCAATTGTGACAGTTAGCGTTGAACTGGTCGCAAATAGGCTTACACCATTAAATTCTTTCGAAGCTGTTGAGCTTACAAAACTTTGTAATTGCTGAAACTCTGTGTTGTATAGCGTACGATCATTGTCGGATTTAGTCCTGTCGAGGGAAAGCATTGCTAATTCACCCATGCGACGAAACGCGCCCTCGAGAGTCTTCATGAATCCGTCCTGAGTTTGAGTCCAGGACATACCATTTCCAATATTTGATAGTGCTGAATCTACTCTACTGATTTGACCCTTCAAGCGGGATGATACGGCCAAACCCGCGGCATCGTCTTTTGGGTTTACGATCTTGGAGCCAGAGCTTAATCGAGCCAGTGACCGCGAAAGCATCTTGTTACTCTCATTGAGGATATTAGACGTCTTAAGCGCTTGGATGTTTGTATTGATTATCATAACTTTAAATTGGTTTTATTTTTCTTTTTTGTTTAGAATCGCTTGAATGTCTTTTTTGGTAGGGCCAGCGGCTGCGGCTCGGTTGCTTTCCAGGATCTCATCATAAATCTCTTTTCGGTATACAGTAACATTCTTTGGGGCTTTAACGCCTACTTTGACTGAATCTCCCTCGAACCTCAGGATGTCCAAATAGATCTTCCCGTCGATTACGATGCTCTCGTTCGTTTTTCTTGATAACACCAGCATGTTGATTATTCGTTGTTGGCATGTACCTGATGCTTTAATTGTTCAATGGAAACGACGTGGGCAACACCGCGGCATTCCTCGGTACGATTTGTTTGGCAGTAAAACTGTGGCGATTCACAATAATGGGTCCCTTCAGGTTCACCGTCATGGACTGATTGGGACTAAAGGTGACGATGTTGAGAATAAATGCGTCTTCGGGGGAGTTGAGCCCGAGGTACTCCTCGTCGTCCTCGGTTATTTCCACCGAGTAGGTGTCGACGACGTGGGAGGGTGGCACCATCAGGAAGGATTGTTCGCTGTTTCCAGCACCTTCCATCCAGAAGAATGGATCCAAGTCTGGTAGCGGCTGGAGCGAGTACTCCTTGATCTCCTCAAATCCGAGGATGCCATTTGGGAAATTCAGCTTTAAAGGAAAGCTTATTTCCTGGCTCTCAATTTGATTCTGCGCCTTGTTTTCCTGAAGCGTCAGCATACACCCCAAACTAAGCAGAGGCCATGCCAACTAACGGATAGACTGTTAACTGAAAAAGTAAATCAACCGAAAAAGTGAAGTTAACTGACTGGGAATCAGTTATTTATCAACTGAGCCGCGCGCCTTGGCAGGTGCAATGTCTGTGTTTCGATTGCCAAATCGGCTGCTTGCAACAATTCCGGGAGAGTCGATTGATTGACTTCGGACTGATTTGCCATTGGTTGGCAATAATCATCGGTTTTGTTGAATTTTTCGATATTATGCCGGGCAGCTTTGGCTTGAGATTGCAAATGATCCTTCTCCCTCGCCAAACGCTTTTGTTGATCATCCAGAAACTCAAGTGTTCCAATCCAGTCGATTTCTCCGGAATCATCGGGAACAAACTTGCTCAATTTCAATTGTTTTTCGTGATCCGGTGTTTCGGTTGGACTATTTTCCACGACATTCGCGTGACTCATAAGATCCAAAAAAAGGGATGATTGCTTCGCATACTCGGTTGGTTCAGGGTCATTTTCGCAGTTTTTCATCCGAGTTAACGCCTCTTTTGCCATGGTAGTGAACACCTCTTTTGTTTGGATTTCAGAGATTGCGTCCATGATTCCTGCTAAATCGGCGTAAGTTTGCCATGACTCAACGGGGATAGTTCCTCCAGAAAAAGAGGCGTTGGGTTTTTTTTGCTCAAATCGTTCGTGGTTCTGCCTGCCGCCATCCGGATAATACTCTTCGTGCCCCGAATTATCTGATGATTCGGAAGACGGAGCGATGGTTCTGGTTGGAACCGGTTGTGAATTGATCTGAATCATTCGACCTTCAACTACTCGAAAATCGACAAAACTGAGGTTTTCTTTAGATTTTTATGAGTTGGCGAGCTCCTGAAGGCGGTTTTTTGAACCCTTCCAAATCAGGCGCACAGAGTCAATTCTACTCCGGGATTGCTCCAAACAGGCCGCAAGTGCAGCCTGCTCCGTTTTAAGGGATTCAATTTCATCTTCCCGGACGTTTTCATTTAATTTCGCCAACGATTCCAGTCGTGTAACCTCCGCAGTCAGGGAGTTTGTCATCGTTTCTTTGGCCAAGGCTTTCATTTTTTCAATTTGTCCGTTCGCCAGTTTTTCCGCTGCCTTGGACATCGGGCTGATAAGATCTCTGACTTGGGCGATTTCTGCGATGACGTGGGTTGGCCCCTGCTGCATTGTGTCAGGGAGGGTGACGAACCGGCCATCTTCGCCAAGTGCGGGTTTACCCTGATGGTTGAGGACCACTCTAACCGGTGTGGGGGGCAGGAACCGGTCTGCGTGCAATTTGGCCGGTGCCAGACATTCGAGTACGAAGACCATTTCCAATAATAGGGTGGGGTTACCATCGGATTCCCAAATCACAAACGAGGTTGTGCCTTCGTGCGAGCCGAGCATTTGTTCGATGCATCCGGTGACGATTGGGTGATCCCAGGATAGGTAAACCTGATCATCCCTGCTGACAGCGAGTTCCCGGTCAAAAGTGACAACCACGGTTCCACCGCGGTGACCGGGCAAGTTGACAGGCAACCGTTCGGTGTTGGTCAGGCGGTAGGTCTGTCTCCCGGCATCGTCGACACCCAGCCCGAACAGGTCGAACAATCTCAGCATGAGAGACTCCAACTCGGCTGACTTTTCCGACTCTCGGATTTTTCCGATCAGTTCCGTCGATACTTCGGTGGAATGCGAGTTAATCTCGATTAACTGATCCTTGCCTTCTTCCAGTTTCAACTTGAGTGCCTCGCGACTCTTGGCGGTATCCTTAATGAGTACTGTCATGTTGGATGACTTGGCCTCGATGGCTTTCAGGAGTTGATCCCGATATTGAGTCATGAGCGCTTGGCCTCCAGGGATGCTCTCCTCGAAGGTGTTCAGGCCAAGGTGCTGCCACTTGGCCAAGCGTTCCTGCTTTGAGTTTTTAGCCGTGGGGACGTGAATGAGGATGTCGTGTTTTTGCCCGATGCGATCGAGGCGCCCGATTCGCTGTTCGATCAATTCCGGGTTCAGGGGCAGATCGAACAAGATCAAGTGGCGGCAAAATTGAAAGTTTCGGCCCTCGCTGCCAATCTCGGAACAAACCAGGAGCCTCGCCCCATCGTCATCCGCAAACCAAGCGGCATTGCGGTCGCGTTGAACTAATGAAAGTTCCTCGTGGAAGACCGCGGACTTGATGTTTATTTGGCTGCGAAGACTCTCTTCTATGGCGGCTGTTTTCTGTCTCGTGCGGCAAATGAGGAGGAACTTGTCTGACTCAAACTCGCGGAGCAAATCAGCGAGCCATTTGATCCTTGGATCGTCCGAGTAATCGGGTTGAAATTCTTCCTCAGCGAGGCCGATGTCGCTTTCGAACTCCGCTTGGCCAAGCGCGGCGCCATTCTCGGCTTGGCCGGGTTGCAGGCTGGAGAGTTTGGCCAAGCGCTTGGGGAAACCGCTTATTGTCTTCCGTGTGTTTCGGAACAATACGCGGCCTGTGCCGTGTCGGTCAGCCAGTTCGCGAATCAGTTTTTCACGTGTTAGGCTGCTCAATTGGCCGTTGTTGCAAATCTCATTTTCCGCTTGGCCAAGCAGGGATTCCGAGACCGGAAATTGGCCTAGCTCATCGTCAGTCAAAGATTTGTTTAAAAGCAGCTTGCGGCAGAGAGCAGCAACGGGTTTGTAGTTTTCCGTTTCAGTCTTGAACGCCTCGAAGTCGGAAAACCGGCTGTGGTCGAGCAGACGTAAGCGCGCGAAGTGGTTTTCCAGTCCAACCTGTTCCGGAGTGGCAGTGAGAAGCAGGAGGGCATGTGCCGCCTGGCCAAGCGCGTCCACCAACTTGTATTTGTCGCTTGGGTTTTGTGCGTTCCACTTTAGGTGGTGCGCTTCATCGACGATGAGTAAATCCCACCCGGCCGCGATCGCTTGGTTGGAGCGCTTGGGGGATTTTGCAAGCCAGTCGATGTCGGCGAGGATCAACTGGTCATCCTCAAACGGATTTGCCTCCGACTGACCGGACTCGATTGAAAGGCATCGTTCCTCATCAAAAATACTGAACCAGTGATTGAACCTGCGCAGCAACTCGACGAACCATTGGTGCACCAATGAGCCGGGAACGAGGATGAGCACGCGGTTGGCTCGTCCGCAAACAAGGAGGCGATTCAGGACGAGGCAGGCTTCGATAGTTTTTCCAAGGCCGACCTCGTCCGCAAGCAGGACACGTGGCGATTGCCGGTTGGATACTTCGTGAGCGATGTAAAGTTGGTGCGGAATGAGATCCATCTTGCCTCCGTAGAGGCCGCGCACTGGCGACCGCCGCCAGTCGAACATGGCCCGCAGTGCGCGAAGTCGGAGGTCGAACGAGTTGTCGTCAACCGCTTGGCCATCCATCAGACGTTCAATTGGCCCACGGTCTGCCATGTTGGCGTTGAGCCGTGCCTCGGACAGGTGCTGACCGTCACAAATGTAGGTGAGTAATCCGTTTTTCTCCTCGACTTCGTCAATCGTGTGTTCATCCCCAGTCACATCCTGAATTGTGTTGCCAGGCTGAAAGCGTATCCGGTGAAGGGGAGGGGAATCGACGGAGTAACGTCTTAACTCGTCGCAGGCAGGAAACTGAATGTTAACAAACTGCGGGTCGACATCTTCAATGATGCCCAAGCCCAGTTCGGGCTCAGAATTGCTGCTCCAGCGTTGTCCGGGTATGAATGGTGTTGCTTGTTTACCTGTGCTCACGATGACGGCGAAATTGCCGCGCCCATCGTAAAGGCAGACGCAAATGTGAAAAAGGTAAACTTAGTAGACGCAATCCAGCGGGATGGTTTCTCCGCATTTGCATTGGACGAGCATCTTGGTGATTCGCTCACCGTCCCGAATGATTTGCACTTTGAATTCGTGCCCGGACTCCTCGGGTGAATCAGTCGTGGGAGCATCTGACACGCCCTCTGTTGGAGTTTTGTCAGTTGGCACTTCAACCCCTTTCAATGCGTCCGGAGAAAGGCTGGATTGTTCGATCGGTTTTGGTTGTTTTTGCTGAAATCCCTCCTCTGGGACTCCAGCCGATTCGGAAGTATCGCCACCGGGCTTTATCGGAACGAATTCCGTACTTTCCTGTGAAAGTGGAGTCTCTTCCGATTCAGTCATCGCAGCGGTTTTTGGGACAAAGTCTGACATTTGGGAGGTGGGCTATTTCTTGTTCCGGATGATGATCGATACGGATTGATCAATTTTATTCGTCGCGTCGCTCGGTACTCTGTGCTTATCCCCATACCCCACGATTTTTTTGATATAGTTAGTGCGAACCCCGTTTTGAAGTAGTTGATCACGAATCATGATCGCTTGATCCATCGAGGCAGTCCATGGGTCTCGTGGATATTTATCCCACGCTTTCCCATCATTTTTTTCAGGTGCAAAACCCTCGATTTCAATTTCCATTGGGGCAAGAGCTTGGCCTCGTTTGTCGTATTTTCGACTGAGCAAGGAGCCTAAACTGTTTACGATCACGTTTCCGTATTCGGAAAGCCCGTCATCAAGATCATTGAAAAATGGTCTCTGGGAAGTCCCGAACAAATTGAGTTTTACTCCTTCATCAATAACCTCGACATGCATGTTTTCGTTCTCTTGAAACTCGGGAGATTGAACATATGATTTTTCGATGTTCTCGGTGGTTTTTCGGATGAGGCGTTTCGGCACGATTGCCGGTTTGGAGAAGCTGGCTCGGCGCGAGGCTGCTACATTGGCATTCTTGATATCGATTGTGCCGGGTGATGCCTGGACGGTCTCGGTATTTGGGTTTTTAAAATACTCAGAAATTTCCGACATGACCTCCTCGTCGACAGAGGTCAACCAAAGACACATGAACAGGGCGAACAACCCTGTTACCAAATCCGCATATGCGACTTTCCATGCGCCACCCATTTTTGTTAAGTCTAGCTATTCGGTCTCCGGTTTTGTGCGAATAAGCACCTCGAATCTCCGGTTTTTCTTCGAAGTCGGCTCGATTGGATTGCCGTCAATTTCCATGGGGACGGAGTCGCCCATTCCCGCGATTTTTACCACCTGTTCGTTTTTGACGCCGATATCGATCAGTTTGTTGACCACCAATGAAGCCTGTTTGGCGGACATTTCCCATGCGCCTCCCCGGCCTTTTTCTGTGTGACCGTTGACCTCGATGCTTGAGCCCTTGCCGTTGTTCATGCTGTAACGGGCGATCAACCATCCCACGGAACGAACAGAGGTTAGGCCCCAATCAGTGAGTACAGGGTAGCCACCAGCATCGGGTTCATCCTTGAACATCGATTCTTCCTTGGGGTTATCGAAAAAACTGATCAGGACACCTTCATTCACCTGTTTCATCAGGACGTTTCGGTTATCCCGCAACTCCTTGTTGTTCATGAAGGTCTTGATAACCTCCTCTTCAAGTACGCGCTGGTGTTTATACGGGATGGGGGAGTCCCCGATGAATTGACTCTCGCGCGAGGAGATCACGTTATCCTCGCGAACCTGAATGACGCGGGTGGATTTTTGGGTGATTGTTTGCCAAGGATCGTTGAAATCTCTTGATTGAATACCCTGAACTTCTTCGTCCTGCCCCATGATCCATAGTACAAGGAACAGCGCGAACAGTGCGGTCACGAAGTCCGCGTACGCTACCTTCCATGCACCACCGCCAGCCATTGTATTTTATTTAGCAGTTTTCAGCATGGTCTCCAGATCACTGGCAGACGGTTGGAAACGATGCTCGATTTCGCGACGGCCAATCTCACAAGCGACCAGTGGCGGTAAACCAAGCGCGAACGCCACCACCGAGGCCTTGATCACTTTCAGGTAAGTGGCCTCGCCGTCATTGTAAAAATGCAGGTTAACCGCCAACGGGTTAATGACACCGTATGAAAGAAAAATCCCAAGAAAGGTTCCGGACAATGCCGCCGCGATCATTTTACCGACCTTGTTCGTGTCATTCAGATATTGCATCGTATTGATGATGCCCATAACAGCCGCCACGATTCCGAATGCGGGCATGGAGTCGGCCACGAGGTGCATTACATGAACCGGGGCATGTTTTTCATGCTCGATGTGTTTCACCCCGCTATCCATCAGTGGCCCGATCTGCTCTGGTTTCAGGCGGCCATCCACCAATGGGCGAAGACCATCACAGAAGAAATCGACTGCTCTTTGGTTGGAATGAAACTTGTCGTATTTCTTGAAAAGAGAACTCCCGTCCGGATTCATGACGTGTTCCTCAAGTGCTATCATCCCGTTTCTGCGTCCAAGTTGAAATAACTCATACATCATCTTGAATAAGTCTTCATAATCCCCCTTATTGTAAGGGGCTCCCTTCAGGATGTTAACCAAACCATTGGAGATTCCTTTTAAGACGGAAATAGGTGCCATGATGATTGCACAACCGAATAACATGCCAAAGATTGTGACAATTTCAGCTGGGTGGATCAGGAGACCAATTGTACCTCCGG
>Ga0209036_1000801_pt1 | contig 13472 bp, 24 predicted proteins | sample MarorgKNORR_S2LV_3_FD_188222 | JGI IMG/M metagenome (GOLD analysis project Ga0209036, IMG submission 188222) | Marine microbial communities from the Southern Atlantic Ocean, analyzing organic carbon cycling - DCM_A/KNORR_S2/LV (SPAdes) (version 2) | ecosystem: Environmental > Aquatic > Marine >... | reverse complement strand
TAATACGGAATTTAATAATTATTGTATGCCAACAATATCGCAATTAGTAAGAAAAGGTAGGACTTCTTCAACCAAGAAGAGTAAGTCTGTTGCACTTAACAAATCACCTCAAAAAAGAGGGGTTTGTACAAGAGTTTATACTACTACTCCAAAGAAGCCAAACTCAGCAATGAGAAAGGTTGCGAGAGTTAGACTTACTAATGGAAAAGAGGTAAATGCATACATCCCAGGTGAGGGTCACAATCTTCAAGAACACTCAATCGTTTTAGTTAGAGGTGGAAGAGTAAAAGACTTACCAGGAGTTAGATACCATATTGTTCGAGGAGCGCTTGACACAGCTGGTGTAGAAGGGAGACTTCAACGAAGATCCAAGTATGGAGGAAAAAAACCAAAAAAATAAATCCCTAAATGAGAAAGAAACAATCCAAAAAAAGAGCTCTATTACCTGATCCTAAGTTTAATGATCAATTAGTTACAAGGTTTGTTAATAATCTTATGCTCCAGGGTAAAAAATCAACCGCTTATAAAGTGTTTTATGATGCTATTGATATTGTTGAGGGTAAGAAAGAAGATGATGAAAAAACTTCATTAGAATTATGGAAAGATGCTCTTTCCAACGTAATGCCTCATGTTGAAGTTAGAAGTAGAAGGGTTGGGGGTGCTACTTTTCAGATTCCAACACCAATTAGACCTGATAGAAAAATCTCAATTGCAATGAAGTGGCTAATTTCTGCTTCAAGGAAAAGAAATGAAAAGTCTATGGCAGTTAAACTGGCTCAAGAAATACTTGCAGCTGCAAAAGAAGAAGGATCTGCTGTTAAGAAAAGAGTTGATACTCACAAAATGGCTGAAGCAAACAAAGCCTTCTCACACTTCAGATTTTAATATTCAATTATGTCAAGAGATTTAAAATTTACAAGAAATATTGGTATTGCTGCTCACATTGACGCTGGGAAGACTACTACTACTGAAAGAATTCTTTTCTACACTGGTGTTAGTCACAAGATTGGAGAGGTTCATGATGGGGCTGCTACAATGGATTGGATGGAACAAGAGCAAGAGAGAGGTATAACAATTACTTCTGCTGCAACAACATGTAATTGGAACTTTCCGACTAATCAAGGAAAAGAAATTGATGATACTAAGGCATATCACTTTAACATTATTGATACTCCTGGTCACGTTGACTTTACAGTTGAAGTTAATAGATCTTTAAGAGTTCTTGATGGACTTGTCTTTCTATTTTCAGCTGTTGATGGTGTTGAACCTCAATCTGAAACTAACTGGAGACTTGCTGACAACTATAAAGTACCTAGAATAGGTTTTGTTAACAAAATGGATAGGCAAGGTTCTAATTTTTTAGGTGTATGTAATCAAGTTATTGAAAAACTTGGATCCAAAGCTGTTCCAATTGTCCTTAATATTGGTGACGAAGAGGATTTTAAAGGTATTGTTGATCTAGTTAAGAATCAAGCTATTGTATGGCATGAAGATAACTTTGGATCAACCTTTGATATTGTTGATATTCCAGATAATTTAAAAGATGAGGCTGAAAGACTTCGTGGAGAGCTGATTGAAGCTGTAGCAGAATATGATGAAAACCTTCTAGAAAAGTATTTTGAAGATCCAGACTCAATAACTGAGGATGAAGTTCACAATGCGTTAAGAGCTGCAACTCAAGATATTAGTATAATTCCTATGATATGTGGTTCTGCATTTAAAAATAAGGGTGTTCAGTTTTTACTTGATGCTGTATGTAGATATTTACCATCTCCTGAAGATAAAGATGCTATTATAGGTACAAAACCAAATTCAGAAGATGAAATTTCAAGACTTCCCAAAGTATCTGAGCCTTTTTCAGCACTAGCTTTTAAAATTGCAACTGATCCTTACGTAGGAAGACTTGCTTTTTTTAGAGTTTACTCAGGTAGATTAGATGCTGGTTCATATGTTTTAAATAACAGGTCTGACAATAGAGAAAGAATTTCCAGAATTTATCAGATGCATTCAAATAAGCAAAACGCTATTGATTATATCGAAGCTGGAGATATTGGAGCTGCAGTTGGATTTAAGGATATAAAGACAGGGGATACATTATCTTCAGAGAAGCATCCAATAGTCTTAGAAAGTATGGTGTTCCCTGACCCAGTTATTGGTGTTGCAGTTGAACCAAAGACAAAAGCAGATGTTGATAAGCTAGGAATGGCTCTTGGAAAATTAGCTGAAGAAGACCCTACTTTTCAAGTTAAGACTGATGAAGCATCTGGTCAAACTGTAATATCAGGTATGGGAGAACTTCACCTTGATATTATTGTTGATAGGCTAAGAAGAGAATTTAAAGTTGAAGTTAATCAAGGACAGCCTCAAGTTGAATACAAAGAATCTCTAACTCAGTCTGCTGATCATAGAGAAACTTACAAAAAACAAACTGGTGGTAGAGGTAAATTTGCAGATATTGTATTTACAATTGAACCAGGAGAAAAAGGTAAAGCTGGACTAGAGTTTGTAAATCTTATTAAAGGTGGAAATATTCCAAGAGAATATATACCATCTGTTGAAAAGGGTTTCAAGGATTCAATGAAAAATGGTCCTTTGGCAGGGTTTGAGGTTGACTCAATGAAAGTAACATTAAAAGATGGTTCATTCCACCCTGTAGATTCAGATTCTTTATCTTTTGAATTAGCAGCTAAACTTGCTTTTAAAACTGCAGCAAAAGCAGCAAAAGCAGTAATTATGGAGCCAATAATGAAATTAGAAGTTATAACTCCTGAAGAGAACATGGGTGACATAGTAGGTGATCTTAATAGAAGAAGAGGCCAAGTTAATTCCATGGATGATAGAGCAGGAGCAAAAGTTGTTGCAGGAGAAGTTCCTTTATCTGAAATGTTTGGATATGTTACATCTCTTAGAACACTTTCATCTGGTAGGGCAACATCTACAATGGAATTCTCTCACTATGCAGAAACTCCAACTAATATATCAGAAACTGTTATTTCTGAAGTAAAAGGAAATACAACAGAATAAAAGAATAGATATGAGTCAAAAAATTAGAATAAAATTAAAATCTTATGATTACAACTTAGTTGATAAGTCAGCTGATAAGATTGTTAAGACTGTAAAAAATACAGGTGCAATTGTTACTGGACCTATTCCTTTGCCAACTCACAAAAAGATTTTTACTGTTCTAAGATCACCTCATGTCAATAAGAAATCTAGAGAACAGTTTAAGTTGTGTTCTTATAAAAGGTTATTAGATATTTATAGTTCATCTTCAAAGACTGTTGATGCACTTATGAAATTAGAACTTCCAAGTGGAGTTGAAGTTGAAATTAAAGTATAATTATTATGTCAGGTATTATTGGTAAAAAAGTTGGAATGACAAGTATCTACGATGAAAGTGGAAAGAATATACCTTGTACTATACTTCAAGCAGGTCCTTGTACAATTACTCAAATCAAAACAGAGGACAAAGACGGCTATTCATCTTTCCAGCTTGGATTTGATGAAAAGACTAAGAATACTACTAAATCATATCAAGGTCAATTTAAAAAAAGTAAATCTAAACCTATGAATAAGTTGGTTGAATTTAAAGGATTTGAAGGTGACCTTAAACTCGGTGATAAAATTACTGTTGATCATTTTATGGAGGGAGAATATGTTGATGTTTCAGGCCTTTCTAAAGGTAAAGGTTTTCAGGGTGTAGTGAAAAGACATGGATTTGCAGGTGTTGGTGACTCAACTCATGGTCAACACAATAGATTAAGAGCTCCTGGTTCAATTGGAGCTGGTTCTAGTCCATCAAGAGTTTTCAAGGGTATGAGGATGGCTGGTCAGACTGGTAATTCTAAGGTAAAAGTTCTTAACCTAAAAGTTGTTAAGGTTATGTCTGAAGATAATATTTTAATTGTTAGAGGAAGTGTTCCTGGTCATAATAACTCATATATAATTGTTCAAAAGTAATGGAGCTTAAAGTACATAATATAAAAGGTAAAGAAACTGACAAAAAGGTCAAGTTAAATAAGTCAATTTTTGGTATTGAACCAAATGACCATGCAATTTATTTAGATGTTAAACAATACCTTGCTAATAATCGTAAAGGTCTTCATAAGGCAAAAGAGAGAGCTGAAATTGCTGGGAGTACAAGAAAGATTAAAAAGCAGAAAGGTACTGGTACTGCAAGAGCTGGAAGTATTAAGAACCCTCTATTTAGAGGAGGTGGTAGAGTCTTTGGACCAAGACCAAGATCTTACGATCAAAAAGTAAATAAAAAAGTAAAAAAATTAGCAAGAAAGTCTGCCCTTGCGTATAAATTAAAAAATAAAGAAGTTTTAATCCTAGAGGATTTCAAATTTTCAAGCCCAAAGACTTCAGATTATTTAAATATAATTAAGGCTTTTGGTTTGGAATCTAAAAAGACTTTACTAGTAACAAGTGAAACTGATAGTAATATATATTTGTCTTCACGAAATTTAAAAAATTCGAAAGTTATAATTAACTCAGAATTAAACACTTATGAAATTACAGATGCTAATAATATCTTAATTTTAGAAAGTGCGGTTGAAGGAATTGAAACAACCCTGAAATAAATTAGATCATGGATATACTTATAAAACCAATATTAACTGAGAAAGCGACAAACGAAAGTGAATTGAGAAATTCATATACATTCATTGTTTCCAAGTCTGCAAATAAGGTTGAAATTAAAAAAGCGGTTGAAGCTTCTTATGGGGTTTCAGTTCAGAAAGTTAGAACTATGATTTATGGAGCAGAAACAAGGACTAGATACACTAAGCGTGGTATTCAGAACAGTAAAAAAGGTTCATACAAAAAAGCAATTGTTAAAGTATCAGAAGGAGATAGAATTGACTTCTTCGCAAATCTATAATTATGCCTGTAAGAAAATTAAAACCGGTTACGCCATCACAAAGATTTAGAGTTGTTAATGGATTTGACGCTATAACAACTGATAAACCTGAAAAGTCTTTACTAGTTACAAAGAAAAGAACTGGTGGTAGAAATAACCATGGTAAGATGACCAGTAAATATAGAGGAGGTGGTCATAAGAAGAGATATAGAATTATTGATTTTAAAAGAGATAAGTTTGATGTAAGTGCTGAAGTAAAATCAATTGAGTATGATCCAAATAGAACAGCATTTATTTCTCTACTAGAGTATAAAGATGGAGAAAAGAGATATATAATTGCTCAGAATGGACTTAAAGTTGGACAAACTGTTTTATCCGGTGAATCAGCTACTCCTGAAATCGGAAATGCTATGCCTATGAATAACATTCCTTTGGGTACTATCATCTCTTGCATTGAATTAAATCCAGGTAAAGGTGCAAGTATATCAAGAAGTGCAGGTTCTTTTGCGCAATTAATGGCAAAAGAAGGAAGATATGTAACAATAAAACTTCCTTCAGGAGAAACAAGGATGATTTTGAATAATTGTTATGCAACTATTGGTGCAGTTTCTAATTCAGATAACCAGCTTATATCATCTGGTAAAGCTGGAAGAAAAAGATGGCTTGGTAGAAGACCAAGAACAAGACCAGTTGCTATGAACCCTGTTGATCACCCAATGGGAGGTGGAGAAGGAAAAGCATCAGGAGGTCACCCAAGATCTAAAAAAGGAATACCTGCTAAAGGTTTCAGAACTAGATCTAAGAAGAAATCATCTTCTAAGTTTATTATAGAAAGAAGAAAAAAATAAAAAGTAATGTCAAGATCACTAAAAAAAGGACCATACGTACATTTAAGCCTTCTAAAGAAGGTCAATAAAAATATTGAAGATAATAAGAAGGATGTTATTAAGACATGGTCTAGATCATCAATGATTATACCTGATTTTGTTGGACAAACTATTGCTGTTCATAATGGTAAACAATTTATTCCAGTTTACATTACTGAAAATATGGTTGGTCATAAACTTGGAGAATTTTCTCCGACAAGATCATTTAGAGGTCATACTGGTAATAAAAGATAAATAATATTGATTTAAATAAATGGGATCAAGAAAAAGAAATAGTGCAGAAAAGATAAAGGAAGCAAAGAAGGACTTAGCATTTGCTAAGCTTAACAATTGCCCTACTTCTCCAAGGAAGATGCGTCTTGTAGCTGATCAAATCAGAGGTGAAGATATATCAAGTGCATTATCAATATTAAAATTTAGCCCTAAAGAGGCTTCTAGAAGACTTGAAAAACTTTTAGTCTCTGCTATATCAAATTGGCAATCCAAAAATGAGAATGCTAATATTGATTCTGCTCAACTTTTTGTTAAAGAAATTAGAGTTGATAGCGGAAGTATGCTAAAGAGAATTAGAACAGCTCCTCAGGGTAGAGCTCACAGAATAAGAAAGAGATCTAATCATGTTACGTTAGTTCTTTCATCAAAAACAATTACTTAAATGGGACAGAAGACAAATCCAATAGGAAATAGATTAGGTATAATTAGAGGCTGGGACTCAAACTGGTGGGGTGGTAGAGACTATGGTGATAAGATAGCAGAAGATGATAAAATAAGAAAGTATATATACGCTAGACTTTCTCGTGCAAGTGTATCAAGTATCATAATCGAGAGGACCCTTAAACTTATAATTATAACTATTACTACTGCAAGACCAGGTATCATAATTGGTAAAGCAGGATCTGAAGTTGACAAATTAAAGGAGGAGCTGAAAAAGATAACATCCAAAGATGTACAATTAAATATTTTTGAAATTAAACGTCCTGAATTAGATGCCTTTTTGGTTGGTAACAGTATAGCAAGACAAATTGAGAATAGAATTTCTTTTAGAAGAGCTATTAAAATGGCTATTGCTGCAGCAATGAGAATGAATGCAGAAGGTATTAAAATCCAAATATCTGGTAGGCTTAATGGAGCTGAAATGGCTAGATCTGAATCTTACAAAGAAGGTAGGATCCCATTATCAACTTTTAGAGCAGATATTGATTATGCGATTGTTGAAGCTCATACTACATATGGAAGACTCGGAATAAAAGTCTGGATTATGAAGGGAGAGGTTTATGGAAAAAGAGAACTATCTCCTTTAACTGGTATGAAAAAATCATCTAATAATTCTAAAAAGAATAATAGACAAAGAGATAGAAAAAATTAAATAGAATATGTTACAACCAAAGAGGACTAAATATAGAAAGACACAAAAAGGCCGTATGAAAGGTTTGTCTCAACGTGGGCATAGATTGTCTAATGGTATGTTTGGTATCAAATCCCTAGAGTCTAAATTCATTACCTCTAGACAAATTGAAGCTGCTAGGATTGCTGCTACAAGATATATGAAAAGAGAAGGACAGCTTTGGATAAAGATATTTCCAGATAAACCTATTACAAAAAAACCTCTTGAGGTGAGAATGGGTAAAGGTAAAGGTGCTCCTGAGTATTTTGTTGCTGTTGTAAAACCTGGAAGAGTTCTTTTTGAAGTTTCAGGTGTTCCAGTAGCAGTTGCTAAAGAGGCACTTAGGTTAGCTGCTCAAAAGTTACCGGTAACAACAAAATTTATTATTGCAAGAGATTTTAAAGGATATTATGAAAATTAGTGAAATAAGAAATATGTCAATTGACGAGTTAAATGAGAAATTAACTGATACAGCTAAAAAGTTGTCTCAGTTAAAATTTAATAATACTGTTCAAACAATAGAAAATCCCCTTGAAATTAAAAATTTAAGGAGGCAGCTTGCAAAGCTTAAAACTATATTAAACGAAAAAAAACAAGATTAATGACAACTAGAAGTTTAAGAAAAGAAAGAATAGGTGTGGTATCATCTGATAAAATGGAAAAATCAGTTGTTGTATCAGAAGTTAAGAAAGTTAAGCACCCTGTCTATGGAAAATTTGTTTTAAAAACAAAGAAATATGTAGCTCATGATGAGAAAAATGATTGTAATGAGGGGGATACTGTAAAGATTATGGAAACAAGACCTATGAGCAAGACAAAGAAGTGGAGAATTGTAGAAATTATAGAAAGAGCAAAATAAAATGGTACAAGCAGAGTCAAGACTTAACGTAGCGGATAACACAGGAGCTAAAGAAGTTCTAACAATAAGAGTATTGGGTGGAACTAAAAGAAGGTATGCAAGATTAGGAGATAAAATTGTAGTAACCGTTAAAGATGCTACTCCTAATGGAACAGTAAAAAAAGGTCAAGTTTCTCTTGCTGTAGTTGTAAGAACAAAAAAAGAGGTTAGAAGAAATGATGGCTCTTACATTAGATTCGATGAGAATGCTTGTGTATTGCTTCAACAAACTGGTGAAATGAGAGGAACAAGAGTTTTTGGTCCAGTTGCTAGAGAGTTGAGAGATAAACAGTTTATGAAAATTGTTTCACTAGCACCTGAAGTTTTATAGAAAAAGAAATGAATAAAATTAAAATAAAAAAAGGAGATCAAGTACTTGTAATAGCTGGTGAGAATAAGGGTTCTAAGGGTGCTGTATTAAAGGTGCTTTACAACTCAAATAAAGCATTAGTTGAAGGTGTCAACACTGTAAAAAGACACACGAAGCCAAACTCGGAAAATCCAAAAGGTGGTATAATTGAAAAACAACTACCAATAGACATATCTAATCTGTCTCTAATGACAAAAGATGGGGAGAAGACAAGAATTGGATTTAAAAATGAAGATGGTAAAAAAGTTCGTATATCAAAAAAATCTAAAGAAATTATTTAATTATGTCGTATTCACCAAGACTTAAGGGCGATTATTCTGAAAAGATTATTAAAGATCTTCAAGGTAAGCTTGAATTAAAAAATGTGATGCAAGTCCCAACTTTAGATAAAATAGTTATCTCAAGAGGAGTTGGTGCTGCTGTAAGTGATAAGAAATTAATTGACCATGCTGTCGAAGAATTAACTTTAATCTCAGGTCAAAAAGCTGTTGCTACACTTTCAAAAAAAGATGTAGCTTCTTTTAAGTTAAGAAAGGGAACGCCTATTGGTGCTAAGGTTACATTAAGAGGTGACAGAATGTATGAATTTCTAGATAGACTTATAACAATCGCTCTCCCAAGAGTTAGAGACTTCCAAGGAATCAAGTCTGATGGATTTGATGGAAGAGGTAACTATAATCTTGGAATAAAAGAACAAATTATATTTCCTGAAATCAATATTGATAAAGTAAATAAGATATCAGGTATGGATATCACATTTGTAACAAATACAAATTCTGATAAAGAGGCAAAAGAATTATTAACTGAACTAGGATTACCTTTTAAAAAATAATATTATGGCAAAAGAATCGATGAAAGCTAGGGAAAGAAAAAGACAAAGAATTGTTGCAAAATTTGCTGCAAAAAGAAAGTCTTTGAAAGAAGCTAAAGACTATGTAGGTCTTCAAAAGCTCCCAAAAAATGCCTCACCAATTAGGCTTCACAATAGATGTAAGCTAACTGGAAGACCAAAGGGTTATATTAGACAATTTGGTATTTCAAGGGTGATGTTTAGAGAGATGGCAAATAAAGGATTAATTCCAGGTGTAACTAAAGCGAGTTGGTAAATTAAAGATTATGTATACAGATACTATTGCAGATTATTTAACAAGAGTAAGAAATGCTAGCATGGCTGGTCATAAAGTTGTTGATGTTCCAGCATCTAATATTAAAAAGGATATAACAAAGATTCTTTTTGATCAAGGCTATATCTTAAGTTATAAATTTGAAGATACTGATAATAAGCAGGGAAATATAAAAATAGCCCTTAAGTATGATTCAGTCTCAAAACAACCTGTTATTAAAGAAATTCAAAGAATAAGTAAACCAGGTTTGAGAAAGTATTCAAATTCACAGGATTTTCCAAGAATTTTGAATGGCTTGGGTATATCTATAGTTTCAACTTCTAAAGGTGTAATGACTGGAAAGCAAGCTTCTAGTCAGAATATAGGTGGTGAATTAATTTGTTATGTTTTTTAAATTAATATTATGTCAAGAATAGGTAACAATCCGATAAGTATCCCAGAAGGAGTTTCTGTTGAAGTTAATGGTGACATTATTACTGTCAAAGGTAAAAAAGGTGAGATGAACCAAACTTTTGATGGTGTTAGTTTTGATGTATCGAGTGATACTATAATTGTTAAAAGAAATTCGGAATCAAAAGATCACAAATCAAAACATGGACTTTACAGATCTCTTGTATCTAATATGGTCACTGGAGTAAACGAAGGATTTACGCTAGAATTAGAATTAGTAGGTGTTGGTTATAGAGCAACTTCATCTGGTCAGAAATTGGATCTTGCTTTAGGTTATTCACATACTATTGTAATGAATATAGCGCCTGAAGTCAAAGTTGAATGTGTTAATGAAAAAGGCTCTAACCCTATAATTAAACTTAGCTCACCAGATAAACAGCTTGTTGGTCATGTTGCAGCTAAGATTAGATCTTTCAGAAGACCAGAACCATATAAAGGAAAAGGAATAAAGTTTGTTGGTGAACAAATAAGAAGAAAAGCAGGTAAATCAGCATAATATGAAAAATACTAAGACCTTCAGAAGAAATAGGATTAAACAAAGAATAAAGAAAGTTGTTTCTGGTACACCCGAGTATCCTAGGCTGTCTGTATTTAGAAGTAATAAAGAGATATATTGTCAAGTAATTGACGATGTAAATGGTAAGACTATAGTTCAGACATCTTCAAGAGATAAAGCAATTTCAGATCTTAAATTAAAGAGTAATATTGAAATTTCTTTTAATGTTGGAAAATCAGTCGCTGAGCAAGCTGTAAAAAAAGGTATAGATAAAATCAAATTTGATAGAGGTGGATACCTTTATCATGGTAGAGTTAAATCCCTTGCTGAAGGAGCAAGAGAAGGTGGACTTAAATTTTAATTATGTATAAAAATTATAAAAATATTGAACTTGTAAAGCCTGCTGGGTTAGACTTAAAAGATAAGCTTGTTGGTATCCAAAGAGTTACAAAGGTTACAAAAGGTGGTAGAGCTTTTGGTTTTTCTGCTATTGTTGTAGTAGGTGATGAAAATGGAGTTGTTGGTCATGGTCTTGGAAAGGCCAAAGAAGTTACAACTGCAATTTCAAAAGCTGTTGAAGATGCTAAGAAAAACTTAGTAAGAATTCCAATCGAGAATGGTACTTTGCCTCATGAGCAAAAAGGAAAGTTTGGTGGATCTAGAGTTTTTATAAAACCAGCGACTCCTGGTACAGGTGTAATTGCGGGTGGTGCAGTAAGAACAGTATTGGAAGCAGTTGGTGTACAGAATGTACTTTCAAAATCTCAAGGGTCATCTAACCCACATAATGTTGTTAAGGCTACATTTGATGCACTTCTTAATCTAAGAAGTCCATTAATGATTTCTAGACAAAGAGGGATTTCTCTTGATAAAGTTTTTAAAGGATGAGTAAAAAAGTAAAAATTAAACAAGTAAGAAGCACAATCAAGAGGCTAGAGTCTCAAAAGAGAACTCTTAAGGCCCTTGGCTTAAGAAAAATTGGAATGGAAGTTGAACATGAGTTAACATCTTCAATCTCTGGTATGATTGATAAAGTAAGGCATCTTGTTGAAGTAAATTCTATAAAATAATAATTATGAGCTTAAATAATTTAAAACCTGCAGAAGGATCAAATAAGACAAGTGGTAAAAGACTTGGAAGGGGACAAGGTTCTGGAAAGGGTGGTACATCTACCAAAGGACATAAAGGAGCTCAGTCTAGATCAGGTTATTCCAGAAAAATTGGTTTTGAGGGTGGTCAAATGCCTCTTCAAAGAAGAATACCAAAGTTTGGTTTTAAAAATATCAACAGAGTTGAGTATAATACTATAAATGTAGATGATATTCAATATCTAGTTGATAATAAAAAGATTAAAAAGGACCTCACATTAGATAAAATGATTGAATTGAGAATGGCAAAGAAAGGAGACCTTGTTAAGATATTAGGTAGAGGTAAACTAGATGTTCCAGTAAACATAACTGCACATAAGTTTTCTGCTTCTGCTGAAAAGATTATTGAAAAGGCTGGAGGAAAGGTCAATAAAATATAATGAATAAATTAATAGACGTAATAAAGAGTATCTACAAGATAAAAGAGTTAAGGGAGAGAATCCTTTTTACTCTAATGCTCTTATTGGTCTATAGACTTGGTGCACAAGTTGTACTCCCAGGAGTTGATTCTCTGGCTCTTTCAGACCTTTCTTCAAGATCTGATGGTGGAGGCTTATTAGGTATATTAAATGCATTTACAGGTGGAGCCTTTGCAAATGCATCAATATTTGCTCTCGGAATTATGCCATATATTTCAGCATCAATTGTTGTTCAGTTGATGGGTGTTGCTCTTCCTTATCTTCAAAAACTTCAGAAAGAAGGTGAGAGTGGTAGAAAGAAAATTACTCAAATCACAAGATGGTTAACAATATTTATATGTGTAGTCCAGGCTCCTGCATATTTATATGGATTAAGTGCGCTAGGTGTTCCTGACAGTGCTTTTATTTTTGGAAGGACTCCAATGTTCATATTCACATCAATTATAATACTTGTAACTGGATGTATTTTTGCAATGTGGTTAGGAGAAAAGATTACAGACAGAGGTATTGGTAACGGAATATCACTTCTTATTACTGTTGGTATTGTTGCTACTCTTCCTCTATCATTTACTCAAAACTTAATTTCAAGAATATCTGAAAGTAATGGAGGTCTAATAATGGTTGTTATCGAATTAGCTGTATGGCTAGTAATTATTCTCTTAAGTATTCTTTTAGTAATGGCTGTTAGACAAATTCCAGTACAATACGCAAGAAGAAACTCTGTTCCAGGGACTCAATCATCAGGAATGGCAAAGAGGCAGTATATACCTCTTAAATTAAATGCATCAGGAGTTATGCCAATAATATTTGCTCAGGCATTAATGTTTGCCCCAGCTACAATTGGAAGTGTCTTTGGTACTTCTTCAGTTGGGCAATGGTTACAAGCAAGTTTTTCAGATATATTTGGACTTTGGTATAATATTTTATTTGGACTTTTAGTTGTTATTTTTACATTCTTTTATACAGCTATTACAGTGCCTACAAATAAGATGTCTGATGATTTAAAAAGAAGCGGTGGATTCGTTCCTGGTATTAGGCCTGGAAACGAGACGTCAGAATATCTAGATTCAGTAATGTCACACATAACATTTCCAGGATCTCTATATCTGGCAGTAATTGCAGTTTTTCCTGCAATTGTAGTTCAACTTATTGGAATGCAACAAGGATGGGCTCTATTTTTTGGTGGAACATCACTTTTAATTATGGTAGGTGTTGCAATTGACACAATTCAACAGGTTAATGCTTATCTACTAAATAATCACTATGATGGACTTATGAAGTCTGGTTCAATGAGAAGTAAACCAACAATATAATGGCTAAACAAAAATCAATAGAGCAAGAAGGTAAAATAATTGAGGCACTCTCCAATGCTATGTTTAGAGTTGAACTAGAAAATGGTCATGTTGTAACAGCTCATATATCAGGTAAAATG
>Ga0209036_1000799_pt1 | contig 13503 bp, 14 predicted proteins | sample MarorgKNORR_S2LV_3_FD_188222 | JGI IMG/M metagenome (GOLD analysis project Ga0209036, IMG submission 188222) | Marine microbial communities from the Southern Atlantic Ocean, analyzing organic carbon cycling - DCM_A/KNORR_S2/LV (SPAdes) (version 2) | ecosystem: Environmental > Aquatic > Marine >... | reverse complement strand
TCTCCTCATGCTGATGATGATAATCTTCATCGCCGTGGTGATGAAGGCCGGGCTCATTGTCGTGATGGTCTGGATGATTGTCTCTATCAACGCATCCAGCAACAGCGGATGTTAGCATTAGCAACACAATAATCATCGATTTTAGTCGACTCATATCCTTTGGTCAATACTCGAGTGTTTAGTATTTCTTACACATGAGGAATAGAAAATTACTCAAGAGTTGAAGGAAAATATTCCTTCTCCAAAAGATACCTCAGGCGCTCCTGCCATGTATGGCATCATGTTCGCCATAAGCTCACTGAATTCTTTTTGTGATGCTTCTAAGTGCTCCTTACTTTCATAAGCCGCAACTCCTATCATTTCTGTTTCACTTATTCGTACTAGATTGCTGCTTACAAGGCCGTTAATTTTGCCGATACTTTCTCTCATCGACTCCATTGTTGACATTGCTTCCTCAAACTTATCCGATTGTACTGTTGCTTTGGTAATCCTGTAATACATACCTTTGTCGAAATAGGCTCAAATTTTAATCATTGGGGGAACCGGAATCGAGACACACATCATCATCGGGACCCTTTGATACGGTATATTAGGCATATATCATAAAGTGAGGACTTCACGAAATTATCATGAAGTCAATCGGTGAAATCGAAGAGGACCTTGCGGACAGTACTGAACCAATCCTTGGATTCAGACCCTCTTCAAAGATTAAGAGAGGGCCGATTGGGATAGTTATCAGCATAATTTGCGTAGTAATTGTATTGTTAGAATTGAATCGTTCTGGCGTAATTTAAGGTAGAATATTTCTCTACGCGAAGAGCCGATTCGGACGTGGAGTGAGAATAGATGATACCATCGAGAAGCTCAGCAAGAAGATAACCGAAAAGGATAGGAAAATTGTCATAAAATCCGATCGTGGAAATCCTCCCGTTGCCATCATCGAAACTCCGAATGAAATGTATCCGGAGACAAACATTGCAAATAGAGTTTTGAAAAACATCTTTGTTACTTCCGTGTCGCGTTTTTGTGTTTAGCTGATCAGTGGCGTAATTGTCATTGCGGTAACCGCAAACGAGGCATAGCTAACAATCAACATCACAAGTACTGTTCTTGGGTTCATACCTTGCCGATTGGAGTATGGGTTATCAAGAAATGTATCTTCTTTCATTCACCGCATATATACTAGTGTCTTATACTCGTGAATTTAGCGGATGGAAATCACGCAATTCAGAAAATAATGAATGGTTTTCTACAGGTAACAAAGCGCCAAACAAAGGGCTTCGTTAGGGGATTGAAAGCAAGATTGAGAATCCAATCTGGAAGTCTCATAATCCAACTTCCAATCTTGAAGGATAATTTTGAATTTCGCATCACTGAACCCATCTGCCTCTTCCATTCTAGTTCATATTCATGTAGCGAAGTTTCGTTTTCTAGGTGAGAGACAATCGTCTGACCAGCGATTCTTCCTCCAATCATTGCAATGGTAATTCCGGCGCCATTCGACGGCAGGACCATGCCGGCGGCATCTCCAACAAGAAGATGATTTTCTTTGACAAAACAATCGATGGTTCCTGACATCGGAAGCGAACCTGCTCCTGCGAAAGTTACTGCATCACCATAACGTTGTATGAACTCGTCTGCAAACAGATTCAATGAGCGCCCTTTGGCAAATTTATTCTGAATACCAACACCGATATTTGCTCCTCCTTGCTTTGGAAACATCCAGGCGTATCCGCCAGGCGCCATAGAACCAAAGTGCAGTTCTACAGCATCTCCAAAGTCACCGTCCATCAGAACGAATTTTATTGGGATTTTGAGGCTTGATTCGTCCCAATAACTACGGCGCAATGGATCATTATGCCCACCTGCACCGACAATAATTCTAGCAGTAAATTTACGTCCGTCTCGAAGGCTTACTTTTTCTCCGTCTACCGATTCAACCCTAGCACCGGTTAGGTAATTCGCGCCCTTCGATTTTGCTAAATCTACAAGCCACTCATCGTGGGCAACTCGGTCTAACATTAGACCTTCAAAGGGGTAGCAAAGTGGTCTGCCAGATGGAGGTACCAAATGCATTTGTGAAGTCGTCATAGATATCGCATGTTGAGGGGTTTGAAGTAGGTCATCAACCTCAGGAACATTTGGACATAATCGCTTCATTTCCTCATTACTTGGAACTAGTTCTCCGCATTGGAGAGGACTACCTATTGAATCTCTACCATCGATGACTAAGACGTCTTTTCCACCCTCTGCAACATAACGAGCGACGGTAGAGCCGGCAGGCCCACCTCCGATTACAATAACATCCCAATCAGTTCTTTCGACCATGGAAATCACCGCTCATCGCGTTGTTTGGCCACCTCAGGTACGTCGGCCGCGAGAGAGTTTTGCAATCTCAATCATCAAGGATTTCGCATCTGAATCTGGTAAAGACTCGAGGCTTTCTTGAGCTCGATCGATATGATTCTGAATTAATTGCTTAGCATATTCAAATGAACCTGCACTCTCAAGTAATTCCGTTAGTTCTCCCCATCTGTCATCGCTGAAGTTTTGTAGAACGTCTGCAAGTTGTTCCCGCTCTACTCCATGTAGCATGGTAAGAGCATGGATGATTGGTAACGTCATCTTACCTTCATGAACGTCTGTGCCTCTTGGTTTACCCATCGATGGGTCACCGGTTAAGTCGAGCAAATCATCGACCAATTGGAAGGCTCTTCCAACTTCCCATCCAAACTCATCGAGGGTGTCCACAATTTTCTCCTCAGCGTCTGCCTGCATTGCTGCACAAGAGCAGGCGCTGGCGAATGGCCCGGCGGTTTTTCCATCGATAATGGCATAGTAGTCCTCAGGAGTTGTGCCTAGGTCTGCTATGTGTTTAATTTGCAATAATTCGCCAGCGGCGATATTAGCTGAAGTCTCAGCCATACGATCGACAATTCGAGCATCGAATTTTCCTCCTAAACCGAATCCAAGTACGAAGAGATAATCTCCAGCGATTATACCATGAGATTGGCTGTGTACTGAATGCAGAGTTGGAAGTCCGCGACGAGTCTTTGCTTGATCGTTGATATCGTCGTGAATTAGGGTGGCTGTGTGTATCAATTCACTCGCAAGAGCCAAATCCATAACAGAATCTAAGTCCTTGCCACCAGCCGCTTGATAGGCTAGCAAGGCTACGATTGGACGATATCTTTTACCTCCTGAAAGTAGCATATCACGAGCCAAGCTCATAGCCGGAGCATCGCTCTTTGTCAATCTGTCTTGGACGAAATTTTCCAAGGACTCTTCAACTTGGTCTCTGAGCCTCTCTAGACTCATCTGACGATTGCTGAGGGATACCATCCAATTCAATGGTGAGGGGGTGCCTATATCAACGGGTGTATGGCCGCGCTGATGGGCACGTTGCGTGCTCCCCCCCCGAGGTGGACGCTGTGAAGGACCAGTTAACAGTCGCATCACTAGACCATCCGCATTGTCTATCTTCTAGGAATCTGGAGGATTTTTTGGCTTCAGAAGAGGCTGGTAATATAGAACTGGAAATTAATCCGGTGAATACTCTAGAAGAGGCTATTGAGGGGCTGAAAGAAGGTGAATTGGACCTCTTAGCCATGCCTGCAAGGTTACTACATGGTAAACAAATCAAGTTGCTGGAATCCGGATGTCAAGTATTGGGAGCAAGGACTCCAAGGCGACCGGCTAGGTTCTTTGTTAGTGAAAATCGTATTTGGTATCAACCAAAGGGTGCGATAATTCTCTGTGATGACAAAATCATTCGCCGTCAGCTAAAGCGGGCTCGTCGAGGATTGCGTTTACTATCCAGCGAGGCTTATGCTTCAATCCATGGAATCGAAGATAGGCCTGATTCAGAAGATGAAATTGCTCGCTGGATGGAAAAACTCCGACGCAATGGAGATATCGACGGATTTGTTACTTCTCGGGAAGTCTTCAATTCAATTCACTGCTCAAGCAGGAGAACAGTCCTAGGGATTGATCCCGAAGAGAGAGAAGGAGATCGGTATCTGCCTGTACCCTATGCTGACCTAGTTGTTTTAATCGGACGCAGTGGGTTCCCAAGAAAATTGATTCAACAAGTATCTGAATTAGAAGGAGAGACCGTGTGGTGGACTCAGGATAATATGATTGGGGGATTATCTGAGAGTGAACTCGATAGAGTCGCAATCCTAGTTCGACACCGACAAGTTGGAGCGATTATGCGACAGGCAGAGGAGTTCTCGGACCTGACAATGGAAACAGTATTTCACGACCCTGAAGGAGATACTGAGACTACAGAAGTTCATGTAGAAATTCGCATAGAGTTCCTATCGGATGATGGTATGCAGACCATCTCTATAGAGAGATTGGTTCCTCTTTCTAGTCTGGAGAATTCTGTTATTGCATTAACTAAAGACTGGGATAGAATGTTGGCTACTGCTAGCAGTCCAATACCGGAACAAAGAACCCGGCAAGGACTGATGCCAGCAAAGGAACCTTGGATTGATTTGGAAAAGTGACGGCGATTTTTGTCGACCCCAAAAACCATCATTCACAGTTCGAAGAATGGGGAAGCGATAAGACCGCGAAGAGTTCGCTTGAGTCTTATCGGTGGTAATGATGTCTGTTGATCAGGTGTTACTCGACCAGTTATATCGGGCCCGATTAATGGAATTACGAGAGCGAGCAGAGGCTGCTGGATTCAAGAAAAATGGATCTGTTGAAGTCCTTCGAGCCCGTCTAATCAGAAATCAAGTGATGAGCGAACATGACCTCAGTTGGGAAGGAATCCAAGCGATGTCACACCAAGAGCTAGGTGATACTTTGAAGATCTTTGGAATCAAATCGTCTGGCTCCCACAAAGAGAGAAGGCAGAGATTATGGCTTCATCTAAACCACGACTCAAGAAGACTGACTGTGGAGAATTTGGCTGAAATGGAACGTGACAAATTGCATTCTTTGTGTCGTAAATTGGAATTGCAACTGACCGGAACTAGAACCGTTCTGATGGGAAGGGTTGCTGGAGTTCTTGCAAGCCAAGGTCGTGGGTGGGGTCAGATCAAACGCTCGTTGAGAAGAAACGGCTTGCCAGATGTTCAAACTCAGACTGTAAAGAAAATACAACATCCTGAACCGGAAGAGGAAGTAATTGTGATTGAAGTTCCTGAAAATCCTATTGATTTCATGCAACCTATTTCTCAGCATCAAATTGAAGATGCTGTAGATTTGCTCTCTAAGAGCGATGGCAAGAGCTCGGATTCATCCTTACAAAATCTAGCAGGCATGATTCGAGATATTGAACGTATGATTGGAACAATTCTCAACAGTCATGGCGGAAGATGGTCGGAGCAAGAAGAGGAATTATTCCTTCGAATTGCTATCAGAAGAGGATGGCCTATAGACGATGAAACTATCAGTACTCGTCTATTATTGGTCGCGGGTAGGATTGCTGAGGCAAAGGGCTCTAGAGATGTCGCTTTCCAAGAAACCGGAGCCACTCCTGTAAGTGCACCGAAAGCGGCTAGTGGAGATTCTGATGCTATCGCGAGAATTCGGGCAAAGATGACCGAGGCTGAGCAAATAATCGCTGGACTGCGCTGATTACTCTGGCGTTAGTCGGAAGAAACTGAATCGCGGTTCGATAATCGAACCCTCGATATCCCGCAGATTATCGATAGCATCTTCTGCATCTTCGCGGCTGTGACCTGCCATAACCGCCGCGTGGACTAGTGTATCGTAATCAACCCCGCCTCCATCATCCTTCATCCGAATCGTCTCCAACAAAACCTCTGACACATCACCGGTCGGCGCGGGGGCCTGAGCTACTTCCTCAGTGGGTTCAGTAGCTTGTTCCAAGGTTGGTTGAGGGGATGGTGCTTCAATAATCACATCAGAACCAGTTGCCATCGAGAGCGATTGTAGAATTCCTACTCGGTAATTCTCTGTATCGAATTCGCCATAATGGCCTCTCGCTAAGACCATTCCATCAATTAGGTCGCTGGGAACTCCAGCCGATTCGAGAGCTGCGGGGGTGAGATCAGATTCCATTGAGGCTTCGAAAGCATCAAGCCGACGAAGGGTCGCTTCTGAAGCTTCTACTAACCAATGAGTGTAGAGGTCTTTGTCGACGATACTGAATTCTTCTGCTCTAAATGATGTGAACATTCCACCATCCTCGGTCTCAAACCAACGGGCTCTGCCGACCAACAACATCAGGAATCTATCACCGCTCTCAAAGCGATTGAGAATCTCCTCGATATCAGCATGGAGTTCAGGTTGGAATGAGGCTACCTCGAATCGATGAGTTCCGGTTGGATCTCGTAGATGTGCAGTGTAGAAAGAGCCGCTTTCAGTTTCGCGACGCTCCACTCTATCGATTACTCCTCCAACCAAGGCTCTGTTGACTTTAGCGCCGAGTTTGGTGATTACAAATGAAGGATCATATTCTCCCGCTCCTTCCTCCGGTAAATCAGCATCCATGTACTCTTGAGCGAATAGTCGAATGGCTGTTTGGCGGCTTCTTCGGGTTGCTTGGTTCATCACAATACCACCCCCCAATGAGACATGACTTCATTTGCGGCCTCTTCAGGAGTCCGAGTATCTAATTCAGCGGATTCAACCAACAAAATGGCGCCTTGGTTATCGACAATAGCCCTTCCATTAATGTGTATTTTTCTTGCTAGGAATCTCTCTCTAAGTGTAGCTATGAATCCCCCTCTTGTATTCGCATCGATTGCATCTTTAATTTGGCTCTGATCCATTCCAATAAGAGCCTCAGTAGCCTCTTTGCCAATTAATGTTGAAGCGTTTGAAATTCCATCATCTAGAACAAATCTTAGGCGTACATCTTCTTCTCCACGTAGAGGGCCAAGATTAGCACATCTAGGCTCCGCACAAACTCCATCTCTCATTACTCTTCGGCACTCTGGGCATCTCTCGATTATACCTGAGTTATTGGCTATTGACACAACAGTTCCTGAAGTTCTGATTCCACGACGTGAACCACCGTTCACCAATTCGGTTAGGTTAACGTCAACCCAATGATCGGAAGGATCTATTGTGTCCCATGGCGGATCCGATAAATCAATTACTTGCTCTACAGAATCAATAACTAAGTCAGGAGAGCCTTGCCAGAATTGTACTCTAGCACCCTTCAGGTGAAGGAATGCCCCGGGTTCTGGATTCATTTCACCCCAAGAAGTCAAGCGGCAGCGACCGGTTGGATCCATTACATCGCCGCTACGAACGGTCTTTTCCTCGCCATCAGCATTGGTGAAGGTTCGAGCCTGCCAATTTTCTACCTGCACTGTAATCTCGATGTCTCGAGCTCCGTCTCGCAGTTCCGAAATAGTCGAACGATTTACCGATTGTAAGTCATCCATACTAGCAAAGGAACTGTCATGGAATGGTTCGATTTTTGTTAAGTCCCCAATGTTGATTTCAGGGGTATCTCTGAATCTACGGATTTGCGCTCTGTCTATCTTGATTAACGAGCCAACCTCATGGTTGAAATCTCTCCATGAAATGAATCCGATAGTACCGGAAGGATCTGCCAATCGGCCCCGAACAATGTCCAGTGTCCCACTTCCATCTTTCTTGACGATTTGATCGTCTTTCTTTGAGAGAACTCTTGCAACTACGCTGACGATACCTTCGGCCTCTCCTGCCTCAGAGATTGGAACCGGTTCGTCTGAAATCTTGGTGACTGGCTGACCTCCTTCTTTGAGGACGGTAACTCGGCTTGGGCGATTGATGTTAATCGAGCGGCGGTCATTCCAGAAATTTACTGAAACTCCTTCCAATCGAACTACTGAGCCAGGAGTTAGATTCTGAGAGTGGTCACCCCAGTCGGTGAAATCCCAACGCTCGCGCTCGCCTTCCCAAGGACTGTCCTCGACCCAACCATATGCTATCTGGCGTTCTTCACCTCGAACGGTCTGTATCTTTGGGATATAGGAAACCACTGCGACCTCAATAGTGACATTCTTGTCATCGTCCTTTAATTCAGAGAATTTTGTGACCTTTTTCTCTGCGATAGCCGGACGTGAGCGAGAAGAAATGGTCGATACTTCTTGACCAGCAGCGATTTGGAACTTACGAATTACAGAGCGAAGCGCGTCTTCAGGGGGTATCAGAAATTCTTCTTCGTATCTCTTGAATTCCTTGATTATCTCGGTTTCATCTGCGTCTTTACATTCTTCTTTGACCACAGCAATCTGTGTTGCGTACCTTCCATCGTCACTCATCGTTTCACCTACGTTCAGAGGCAAAGTATCGAGCCTATATGAACACGGGAACGATTGAATGCTATGCATTCAGAATCATCCTTTAGAGCGATGTTACTCAGTGTGTGTTGGGGTAGGCTCGACACCACATCATCTCCGGGATAAGTGCACGAGACTTGACGGTCTTTGAAGATAGCCATCGGAAAATGAGGATGAATGACCGACTGTGTTTTCATCTCAGCGCTGTTGTCAAACTCTGATGAGCGCTGATGAGACCTGTCGATTCGGAATTCTAACAGCCTCTGACAGAGCTACTGCCGGAGAATACGAAGACCGAAGTGGACCAGCAATCAAGCAATTCCTAGAAGAGGCATTAACCTCGTCTTGGGAGTTTTCGAGAAGACTTGTCGAAGATGAACAGGATGTTATCGAAAAGGCTCTCATCGATTTGTGTGAGGAGGGATGTTCAGTCATCATCACCACTGGTGGCACTGGCCCTGCACCGAGGGATGTTACGCCAGAGGCAACCGAAGCAGTTTGTGAGAGAATGCTTCCAGGCTTCGGTGAACAAATGCGAGCAATTTCACTCAAACATGTCCCAACGGCTGTACTTTCCAGACAAACTGCTGGCATTCGTGGTTCAACCCTGATTCTCAACTTACCGGGATCCCCACGTTCGATTAGAGAAATTCTAGACGAAATATTTGCTGCAGTTCCATATTGTGTAGACCTAATCGGAGGCCCATACATTACCACAAAGCCATCTGTTGTCGACTCATTTCGACCACCTCATGCGCAGAAATGACTTGGAATAATTCTGCGTTACATATTAACGGAGAATGAGGGCCGACGACTCATGGCGAAGATGAAGTCGGGAGACATTGGTTCAGATAGAGGGGCTGACAAAATCAGAGATATTGAGGTCACTCTCGACTTCACACCGAATGCAGATGCCTCGGTTTTGTACCGTCAAGGAGAGACTATGGTTCTCGCCTGTGCAACCGTTGCTCCTTCACTCCCTCGATGGTTTCCTCGTGACGCCAATAGAGGATGGGTGCATGCAGAGTATGCCCTTCTACCCGGCTCTACTAACTCAAGATTCCAGCGAGAGAGGCGTGGCGCAAAGGGTCGAACTCAAGAAATTGAGAGATTGGTTGCTAGAAGCCTTCGTGGAGCAATCGACCTAGAGGCTCTTGGTCCTATTGCAATTACTGTCGATTGTGATGTGTTGAACGCTGACGGGGGTACTCGTTGTGCTTCGATTACCGCCGCAGGTATTGCAATGCGTTTGTGTGTTAGAAGACTGATTGCATCAGGACGATGTTTACCAGCAGACAAAAGGCTGACCTACGAGGAAATAAAATCTGGAAAGCAAGCACCTACTCTAAGCTCAGAGGAAGCCGCGACTCATGAAAATTCAGTAATACCTCACGATCTTGCAGCAATCAGTGTTGGATTAATCGATGGTGATGTTTACACTGATTTGGATTACATTTTGGATAGCAATGCAGATGTTGACATGAATGTAGTGATGACCGCTGATGGAAAGTTCGTAGAGGTCCAAGGAACGGGTGAAGAATTCACCTATTCCAGAGACGAGTTAGACGCATTATTAGAGGCCGCTACTGTAGGAGTTACGGAACTTAATGAGATGCAAGTTCGAGTACTAGACGGCATCGAATGAGACCATACCACCTCAGAAGTATTGAAGGGGAATGTGGAATCGCAAAGGTGCTACGGGGACTGTAGCTCAGCTGGGAGAGCGCCGCACTGAAGATGCGGAGGCCGCTGGTTCAAGTCCGGCCAGTCCCACCAAATTACTACTGATTAGAAGAGTTCATCGAACTCTTCGTCGCCATCATCATCGAAGGACATCATCTTGCCGTCATCCTTCTTCTTTGCTGGCTTTTTCTCTGCCTTCTTTGCTTCCTCGGCCTTCTTAGCTTCCTCAGCCTTCTTTGCTTCGATTTTCTTTTGAGCGGGTGTCTTTGACATCTCGGCAACAATCTTCTCTTTATCAGATTCTAGCGATTGCTTGCGAGCTTCTGCTTGTTCCTTCTCACGACGAGCCAATTCCTCAACGTCAATACCAGATTCGGCTGCGAGTTTCATTCTGCGCTCGTCGCGTGCTCTAATCTCAAGCAACCTCTGTCGAGCCTTGTCGTAATGCTGTACCATGTACATTGCATCGTGTTCTAACAATGGTGAATCGGAGATGATTGTGATATCCATCCAATCGCCTTCCTCAGCAAGATATTCCGCGAATGGTTCGAACTTGAGATCTGACTTCTTTATCTGAGTATAGTGTTGAGCGTTACCCATTCTGTGTTCGACTCCAGCAAAGTGAGTGTAGAAGGTCTTGCCTCCGAAGGTATCTCGGGCTTGATCAAACAATTCTGCATAATCTTCTGAAGTCTTTAGGCGACCGTGGCCGCGGGCGTGAATATGAGCCATATTTAGCACAGGGACAGTGCCTGGAACATGGTTGCAGACCTCTAGAACTTCCTCTACAGTCCCCCAAAGTTCCTGCTGACCTGAAGTTTCTACAGCTACCAATGTTGGTTCTGCTTCATGCACCCAAGGGAAGGCCGCATAATCTTCCTCTTCGCCTTCTTGACCCCAGATTGATTTGACTCTCTCTACCACTCCAGCAAGTATGTTAGCAACCTCCTCGTTGGTATCGGCTCCCGGATCATATTCTCCATAGGGTCCTACATGACAGACCATGTGTCGAGCGTTGACTATCTTTCCGACCTGCATGCTCGACTCCATTTTAGATAGAGTTCGATTACGCTCACGACGGGTACCCAATAGTTCACCGTAATATGGACCATGTACGTTCATTTCGAAGTCAGTCTTGTGACTTAGAATACCAGCCTGCCAATATTGGTCGAAGTGATGTGGCTGAACTTGTCGAACTGTTTGAATCTCCATTGTCTCCAAACCTAGAACTGTGATATCGTCCATTCCCTCTACAATTGTTCGTCCCTTACAGGACAATGGTACGCCGGCTGGTCCGAGTTTGAGTGGCATAGGCTTCGCTCCCGCAGGGTGAGCCCAAGGGGTGTCCCTACTAAAGGCATATTCGCTGGTGGTTTGACTTAGAACATCAAATTGAGTTCAGAATACCTTTGATTGTGCCCTATTTAACAGCGATTTGCTGCATTTTTGATACCCTCAGCACCCGGACCTTGCGAGGGTAGTTCGCAGAGGTATCGACCAAGCCACTGCGAGGCTTTTGCAGCCTTCGAAGTGCCTACATAATTCCCCAAAGAATGTTCAATTGTGACAGTATTCTCAGAAGACTCGAAACCGATTACTTGCGGAGTCATCCCACGCAATCGGATTTCACGCAGTAATTCTGATTCTTCCATCTCTTCAATTTTAGCTATCGCCGACAAGGCATTCTTGGTGAAAAACAGCATGTGAATTTGTCGAATCCTCTCGATAACAAAACCCCAAGCTTCGGCAAGACGGCTTGGGTCGGAAGGGATATCCGTCACCATAACAGTTCGTGGACCTTCGAATTCAGCAAAGGTCATACTTGCTCCTTGAGCGCTCCTCGCACTATCTCCAGCAAGTACAGTAGAGGTCGATAGGACAAGCCAATGAGCGCCTTCTAGTCGCCCTCGCCAATCGATTTCACCATGACTGAAGTCCGATAAGTTTGGAATCTCAATACGGTCAATAAATCCACTATCTGCTGAGTCCAAGACTTCTGAAACCACCGAGTCTCCAAATCCAACTATTCTAACGGCGGTTTCCATTCAATCGACCTTCCAACGTAACAAAGCGATGGCTCCACCCATACCGACAAGTTGCTGACCTGCATCGTGATCTATCGAGGCTTGTATTACCTCACCTCGATTTGTTGTGACTGCAGAAGTTATTCCATCCCATCTAGATCTAATTGATCTATCATCGGAGCGAAGCAAAGATGCCTCTACGATAAGAGTCTCGACAGCACCCTGTTCCGAGGCTTCCTCGATCGCATTCAATCCATATGAAACTGCTCCATTAGTCGAAATTCGAGTCAGGCCATCTTCGATTGCCCGAACCTGACGAACCAATTCGTGTTCTCCCAAAACCGCGTCTGCAGCGCCGCCTGCCAACACCTCATTAGCGGCAGCGCGACCACCAATCGAACTAGCAGCGTTGAGAATCTGATTCTCTGCTCCAACCGCTCGAAGCATTCCTTCGAATTGTTCACGAGCCATTCCGGGTCCACAAATCACTAGTGGCATTTGGTCAGGAAAAACCATCTTTGTCTCGCGAGCTACTCTTTCAAAGAAGCCTCGACGGACTCCGGTAGAATCGTCTGCGCGCTTACCTCCACCTCTCATTGAAAACGAAGAAAGGTCTCTAATCCCATGTCCTGAGACTTCGAAAATCAATACCTCATCATTCTCCACCACTACCAATCCTGCCTTTGGTTGAGTTCCTGCAGCTAAAGCAGACTTGACCAACTCTCGATCAACCTCTGGGAGTCCTCCTTCGAATGATATCTCAACCTCATCTCCTGGAGCGATGATATGTGTGTGATGAGAGCCAATATCGATCTTCGCCTCAGAAATAACTCCGTGAACTCTTAGGTTGTCAGTGAATGCTTGGAAGGAACATTCTGAAACATCAATCTCAATCCACATCGGCTTTCTTTCAGCTGATTTAGCTCGTCCTCCTTCCTGAGTTCCAGTTGTCGAATCACGTCGGTGGGACAACATTCCGAGATTGGAACCAACTCGACAAATCTGAGCCAGAGTCCAGAGATCATCGGCGTGATCAATTCGAAGTCTGACACCCTCGTCCGAGGCCTTCAGTTGTCGCAAATCCTCACTTCCATCAGCTGAATACGCCCGTCAGCCTTCCATCCTCATCCATATCCATGTCCATGGCAGCTGGGCGAATGGGAAGCCCGGGCATCGTCATCATCGAGCCACAGACGGCAACGATGAATCCTGCGCCCGAATTAAGTCTCAATTCACGAATTGGTAGAGTAAATCCGGTAGGCGCACCTAATTCGGTTGCTTCATGACTAAATGAATACTGAGTTTTTGCCATACAGACGGGCAGATTATCAAGTCCCCACTCTCGCAATAACTCGAGGGTTTTGTGAGCCTCTGGAGAAAAGTCCACTGTGTGCGCTCCATAGACATTAGTGGCGACTCGAAGTATGGTTTGGTCCGCCGGAATTCCAGGCTCGACGATTGGCTCGTATGGTCGACCTGCTGCATCGTGAGCAGCGCAGGCTTCTACAACAGCATCAGCAAGAGCGCCTGCTCCCTCTCCG
>Ga0209036_1000798_pt1 | contig 13506 bp, 12 predicted proteins | sample MarorgKNORR_S2LV_3_FD_188222 | JGI IMG/M metagenome (GOLD analysis project Ga0209036, IMG submission 188222) | Marine microbial communities from the Southern Atlantic Ocean, analyzing organic carbon cycling - DCM_A/KNORR_S2/LV (SPAdes) (version 2) | ecosystem: Environmental > Aquatic > Marine >... | reverse complement strand
TCGCTGTGACACTAACTTAACTAAACCATGTTTTGAATGAACATCTTTCTTATGCATCTTTACATGCTCTGTCAATGATCTAATTCGATCAGTTAGAAGTGCAATTTGCGCTTCACTACTACCGACATTTTTAACATCAAGACCTGCGTCTTGAAGAAGTGTACTTGTTTCTTTACTATATTTCATATTTCTCCTTAAAAGTATCTATCAGTTTAATACATACTTCTTTATCTTTTTCAATTTGTTCGATTAATAATTCCATATTATCAAACTTTATTTCATCTCGAATTTTATGTAAAAATTCAATATAAAAATTCTTATCGTATAGATTGCCGAATTTATCAGATAAAATGTGAACTTCCATAACAAATTTTTTTTCATTAAAAGTTGGTCTCACGCCGGCATTTGTCATCCCAAAATAATTTTCTCCGTCTAAAAACACTCTTGAAAGGTAAACTCCTGTACTTGGAAGTAGTTGATTTTTAAATGTCGGAATAAAGTTAGCAGTTGGATAATTCATTGTTTTTCCACGATTTGACCCTGAAACAATCTTAGCATTAAATCCGTAAAATCTACCTAAATAATCATATACCTTGCTTGAATTACCATCTAAGATCAATGATCTAATTAAACTACTGGAAATCGTACTACCTTCGTGCTCTATCATTTCTGGTACATGAAGTTTAATATCATTTTCTTGACAGAAAACTTTTAAGAAAGCTAAATCACCTTCTTTTTTATGTCCAAAGTAATGATTTGTACCGACTGAAATAACTTCAGGATTAAATAAATCTTTCAAAACAGTTTCTGCAAATACCTGTGCAGTTGTTAGGGAAAATTGTTCTGTGAAAGGTATAATTAATACTTTATCTAATCCAATTTCTTTTAAAGTTTTTAACTTAAAATCTTGGCTTTGCAATGTAATTGGCTTTGGTTTATCCGAAAGCACATAAAATGGATTAGGACTAAATGTGATTAAACATGATGGAATGTTTCTCTTTCTACCTTCTTTAACAATATAAGAAAGCACATCATGATGTCCTTTATGAATCCCATCATAATTACCAACTGTTATAACAGAGCTTGATAACTTCTTAAAATCTTGAATTGATGTTATGACTTCCATAAATCCTCAAAATTTTTAATTGTTAAAGATTCGTTTAATTTATATTCTCCAACACTTAATCGCGTTAAACTTATCAAATGTCCAACCGTACCCAAATATTCAGCTATATCTTCAGCTAAAACTCTAATGTATGTACCTGAGGAACATTCTACTATAATTTTTAAAGTGTTTTTATCTATCATATCAATATTTAAACGTTTTATTGTTATTAACTTTGGGTTTGTTTTTATTTCTATATTTTTTCTAGCAAGTTTATAAAGACGTACTCCATTGATTTTCCTTGCTGAATACATAGGAGTTCTTTGTAATAATTCTCCAATAAATTTATCAGCACAGCCTTTTAAAGATTTAACAGTTATTTTTGGTACTTTCTTTGATTCAACAATATTACCTGTAAGGTCCATAGAATCAGTTTTTTCACCTAATTTTACTATACCTTCATAAGTTTTATCAAACTGAATAATATTTGATAATTTCTTTGTTGATTTTCCAACTCCAAGAACCAATACTCCGTCTGCAAAAGGATCTAAAGTTCCAGAATGTCCAACCTTTTCTCTTGTTATATGTTTTACTTTTTTAACTATAGAGAAAGAAGAAAAATCTTTAGGCTTATAAATATTAAATATCATACTAATCTATCTCTTTAATAAGCTTGTCAATTTTTTCAAACTGCTCAAATGAATCATCATAAAAAAATTTCAATGTAGGTGTCGATCTAAGTTTTAAAGAAGATGATAAAAATTTTCTAAAAACAGGTACCAATTGATTTAACTCTTTATTAATGGTTTCAATTTTTTTTGTTGGATTAATTATACTGTAATATAGGTTTGCATGTTTTAGATCAGCTGTCATTTTAACTGATGAAAAAGTTATAAAACCATATTTCCTTAAATCCATCTCTCGGGTTAAGATATCATTTATGGTTTTTAAAACTTGCTGTGATACTCTTTCTGATCTTGAAAACGGTTTATTATTCAACTGTCTGCTAATGTTCTCTTAATTTCATTTATTTTATAGGCAACAATTCTATCGCCTTCAAAATACTTTTTAACACCTTCAACTGATATACCACATTCCATACCAGAATCTACAGATGCTACATCATCTTTAAAGCGTTTTAATGAGGTAATTGAGCCTTTGGAAACAAACTCTTCTTCTTCACGAATTAACCTTACAAAACAATCTCGCGTAATTTTACCAGATTCAACTTGTGAACCAGCAATAAATCCAATTTTTGGTATTTTAAATGATTCTTTTACTACTGCAACACCAATGATTTCTTCAACCATATCTGGTTTCAATAATCCCTCAACAGCCATTTTTACATCTTCTACAATTTGGTAAATAATACTGTATGCTCTTATTTCAACATTATTTTGGCTTGCTAATAATTTAGTATTAGAAGGAATTTGTACACCAAAACCTATAACAATAGCTTGTGAAGCTTGTGCTAATAAAACATCCGATTCAGTTACATTACCAACACCTTTATGGACGATGTCTACACCGACTTCATCGTTATTAATTTTTTCAATACTTTGGATTAAGGCTTCTATTGATCCATCAGAGTCTGCTTTAATAATAATATTTAAGTTATTAATATCACCTTCCTTAATCTGAGCAGATATACTATCCAAAGATGTTTTTTGAACCATTTGAAGATCTATTTCTCTTTTAATTCTTTGTCTTTCGTTTGCTATCTTCTTTAAATCAGATTCGTTTTCAACCTCAGCAAATATATCTCCTGCCTGTGGAACTTGATCAAATCCAAGTATTTGAACTGGATCAGATGGTTTTGCCTCCATAATTCTTTCATTTCGTTCATTCATAATTGCTCGAACTTTACCTGGATGATTGTTACAAATGAAAGGTGTTCCAACTTTTAAGGTACCTTTCTGAATTAAGACGGTCGCAACAGGCCCTAAACCTTTATCAAGTTTTGAATCTATAACAATACCTTTACAGTCTATCTTTTCATTAGCCTTAAGATCTAAAACTTCAGCTTCAAGTAAAATTGCTTCCATTAACTCATCAATTCCTACTCCTGTGATTGCAGATGTATTAACTGATTGTACTTTACCGCCCCACTCTTCAACTAAAACATTCTTTTCAGATAATTCTCTTTTTACTATATCGGGATTTGCACCTTGTTTATCAATCTTATTAATAGCTACTACTATTGGTACTTCTGCAGCCTTTGCATGATTAATAGCTTCTATTGTTTGTGGCATAACACTATCATCTGCTGCTACAACAAGAATAACTATATCTGTAGATTGAGCACCTCTCGCTCTCATTGCCGTAAAAGCTTCATGACCAGGAGTATCCAAAAATGTAATTTTATTTTTATTATGTAGTACTTGGTAAGCTCCAACTCGTTGTGTTATTCCACCAGATTCTCCAGCAGCAACTTTTGTCTCTCTAATATAATCTAATATAGATGTCTTACCGTGATCAACATGACCCATAATTGTAACAACTGGTGCTCTTTCAATTGCTTCTGATAATTCTTCATCTGAATGAGCAGTAACAAACAGGTCATCTACAACTTCTTCGTATTTTTTTAATTCTACGTCATACTCACCTGCAATTAATTCTATAACATCCCATTCAAGTCTCTGATTTACAGTAGCCAAAATTCCCATTTGTAAACATTTTCCAATAACTTCGCTTGTAGGGACGTCTAATACCTTTGCTATTTCATCAATACTAGCGTATTCTGCCAACTCAATTGTTCTTGTTTGATCTCCATCATCAAGCTTTGAATCTTTTTTGGTTTTTTTATAGGATTTCTTTTTAGGTCCAGAGTCTATCGACGCAAGAGTCTTTTTAAGTCTTTTGACAGCAGAACTATCTTTTTTTAGCTCATCTTTATGTTTTTTGGTCTGTTTTTTATCTTCTTTCTTTTCAGGCTCCCTTAATGAAATTTTTCTTAATTTTTTCTTAGGTTTAACTTCAACTTTAGCATCTTTTTTTGTATCTGTCTTGTTTGTCTTAGAATCTTTTTTTATTGGTTCTTCAGTTTTTTTCTTTTTTGAATTACGCTGATCTTCTACAGACATAATTTTAAACTTCTTAACAGATTTAGTTTTCATAACTACTTTTGAGTCATGAATTTCTTTTCTTACCTGCTCTTTTCTATCTCTCTCTGCAGATTGACGATCTTTTGCAAACTCAGTATATACTATTTGTTGTGTTTTACCATCAATTGGAGACATATGACTTGATACAGAAATATCTTTAGACTTTAAAAAATCTAGGATATCATTATGCGATATATTTAGCTCTTTAGCTAACTGAAATATTCTTATTGATTCAGACATCTATTCTTCTTCTTTTTCCTCTTCATTTTCAGACTCTATTTCATTATCAGCTAAATCTTCTTCAGAATCATCTTTTGATTCTTCAATTGGCAAGTTCTCTACAACTTCTTCAACAACCTGATTTACATCCGAATCACTATTTTCTTCAGAGATTTCGATTACTTCATCAGTTTCATCATTTTTATTGTGAGTAACTTCAATAAATAAGTTTACAGCATCACTTATAGACGTAACTTCTTTTTCATTTAACTCTAATTCATCAGTTAAAACATATTTTTTTGTGTTTAAATAGTCGGCAACTGAAATAATTCCTACCTTAACAAGCTTATTACTTAAAGTCTTTGTAATGCCTTTTAATGATTCTAGAGTTGTTTTTTGATTTACTAAAACTTCATCGTACTCAGATTTTGTATAAGCATCAATTGTATATCCTGTTAATTTTGAAGCTAAATTAATATTTACTCCACTTCTTCCAACAGCATTCTCTAGACCGCCTTCATCAAAAATAGCTACACAATACTTTCTATCGTCATCTATATATAAATCAATAGGTTTTGCAGGTGAAAGAGCTCTTGTAATAAATACTTCAGATTTTTCAGTATAGTTTACAATATCAATCTTCTCATTATTTAATTCTCTTACAACTGATTGAATTCTACTTCCTCTCATTCCTACACAAGCTCCTACAGCATCTATTCTTTTGTCTACTGAATGAACAATAATTTTACTTCTTTCTCCAGGCTTTCTTGCAATACCTTTTATTTCTATAATACCATCTTCAATTTCTGGAACTTCCATTTCAAATAACTTATAAAGAAATAAGTCGTCACTTCTGGAAATTAGAATATCTGGTCCTTTAGATGTTACCTCAACAGATTTAACTAAAGCTCTTATGGTATCTCCTCTTCTAAACCTTTCAGAGTAAATTTGTTCATTTCTTGGCATTCTCAACTCTGTTTGTTCGATATTAACAAATGTATTCTCACGATGAACCTGATGAACAGTTCCAATTATTACTTCACCTATTCTCTGAACGTAATCTTCATAAATGTACTGTTGCTGAACTTCGCGGGTTCTTTTATTTAAAAATTGCCTTGCATTTGCAACTAACCTTCTTCCAAAACGAGCAGGATCAATCACCTCAACAAAAGTATCACCTAATTTTAACTCGCCAGCAAGATCTGGCTCTAATTCGATAGCTCTTTCTAAGGTTATATCAAAATGATCGTCGTCAACTTCTTCAACAATTGTTTTTTCAACATATATTTCAATTTCACCTTTATCTAGATTAACAATAACACTGCAATTATCAGATTCACCAGTTTCTTTTTCAATGATAAATAAAAATAATTGCTCTATTATTGTACCAAGCTCTGAACGCTCGATATTCTTTTCTCTAGCTAATTCAATAAATATTTCAATTAAATCTCTGTTAATCATAATAACCCTTCAATTTTTTTCATTATAACAAAAATGGGCCGTAGCCCATTTAATTCATTGGAATATATCTAATTAATATCTTATTAACAAGTATCTTAGTTAATACTTAATGCTAAGCCGTAAATCTCCTCGTATAGCTCGTTATATGCAGGATTATTTGTATCAACAGAATCTAATAACATTAAAGACTGATCTTTTTGACCATTTTGTGCTAATTTTTTGGCTTTTAATAAGGATATATACTTTAATTCATTTTTTGATTCAGTATGTTTCATTGCCTTATCAAACATTTTAACATCATTTTTTAACTCGGCTATCATGATATAACTTTCTTTTTTAAGATTATCATATTTTAACTTAGAAACACTTTCGGATAGATATGCAAGCGCTTTATCATTATTTCCATTAATGAAGGCAGTTCTACCTAAATAAAACTTAGCCTGATGAGCGGCTTTAGAACCTGCAAAATCATCAACAACAGACTCAAGTTGTAAAACTGCATTATCAAAATCGCCTTTTTCAAAATAAATCATAGCATTGCTTAAAGCTGTATCAGATGCAGTAGGTTTAACATCATCATTAAGTGAGAAAGCTTGAAATGTAACTAAAAAAACAAGTATAGCTAGTACGATAGGATTTAAAATAAAATTTTCTATAGGAGAATAGTCTGATCTCTTTTTATAGGTCACCTTAATTGGTGTTAAAATAAAGTTTTGAATCTTATCAATCATAATATTATTTCCAATAATTAAATAGTTTATAAAGTTTAGGTCTAAATTTAGTGGATAATTTAGCACTTGAAACCTTTTTATTTTCATCTTTTCTCAATTTTTTTTGTGTGTCTAAATCAAGTTGCAAAAACTCACTACAATCTTTTGAACAACAATCATTGTATTTATCAGAACACTTATCGCATTGAATGAATAATAAATGACAGGCATCATTTTTACAGTTTTTATGATTATCTGATGGTGCTTTACATTGATGACAATGTGCGATGATATCATTTGTTATACGTTCACCCATTCTATCGTCAAATACGAAGTTTTTACCAATAAACTCAGATTTTAGGTTATTATTCTTAATATCGTGTGCATATTGAATAACTCCACCTTCAAGCTGATAAACCTCTTTGAAACCTTTTTTAATAAGATATGAACTAGCTTTTTCGCATCTAATACCTCCAGTACAATACAGATGTACTTTTTTATCTTCTTTACCCTCTAAAACTTCTGCCACTTTTGGTAATAATTCTTTAGAAAAGTGAGCATCTGGAATAATTGCATTCTTAAACCTACCCACTTCGCTTTCATAATAATTTCTCATATCTACGATAACAGAATCTTTATGTTTAATTGATTTGTTAAAATCTACTGGTTTTAAATGAATTCCAGTTTTATTTATATCGTACGAATCATTAGGAACATTGTATGCAACAATTTCATCTCGAACTAAAATTTTAAGCTTAATAAATGAAACTCCCTCTTCAACAGCATGTTTAAATTTTATACTATTAAATATTTCAAACGAATAAATATATTGCTTTAGATCATTTAAGTTGTGTTCCGGGATACTAATTTGTGCATTAATTCCTTCTTTGGAGACATAGATTCTTCCAAGAATATCAAGTTTTTTCAAATCATTATATAATTTATTTCGAAAATCCTCTGGATTATTTATGTAGCAATATCTATAAAATGAACATGTAACTCTATTAAATCGTTCATTATCTAAGCTTTTTTGAAGCTCAATTTTGGACTTTTTATTGTACATAAAGGAATGTTAATAGAAAAAGAGCCTATTAACAATAAATAATAGGCTCTTTTAATAATATGTATAAAATCGTATTTATTCAGTTGAAGTGCTTAATTCAGGTCTAAACCTCCAAGTTTCACTCCAAACCCATGACCATCCACTTCTGACTTTTGAATCTAATTCAGAATCTTCTGCATACATTTCAGCTAATACTGCTCCAAATTCTGCTTGAGCAGGCGCAAGTAGCTCCGACATTGTCATGTGAGGTGTAGAATATGAATACACTGAAACATTTCCACCTAAAGTTTTAGTCATAGCTACCCATGGTCTGGTGCTATCTGATTGCTTTGCGATTTCATTAAATCTACTGAATACTGCTTCAGTATTATTATTTCCACCTTGTTGAACACCATAGTAATAAATAGTAATATACTTAGGTTGCTGACCATTTATATCAGAACCTTCAACAGTTGGCATATTTCTACTTAAGTCAGGTCTTACAGTCCAAAATTCCATTCCACCTTCAAGCTCAACCATACTGCCCCATTTATCATAAGGTACTTCAATATCATGATCGGCATGTGCATCATAAACACTATCCACCATATCTAACGGTGTTGGCCATTGAGCAGCTGGAACTCTAACATATTTACCAGCATTTGGACCATTTACAATTGAAAATGTATTTACAGCCGCAAGTCCTTTATGAGCTTTATTGTGTTGCATCATTGCTTTTTCAAAATCAGCTATTCTCACTCCATCTTTTAACCCTAAGACACTTTGCATATGATATGCTTGACCAAAAGCTAAAGAAGTGAAAAGAATTGATAATAATATTTTTTTCATAATTATCCCCATATTTGTTAATAACATATAATGTTAATTATTATTTAACAAAGATGTAATATCTATCTAAAGATTCAGTTTGTTCCCACGTTTAGTTACATTGAACCCGTTATCTAGAATATTATTATACTCTTTTGAGTTCTTATCTAAAGCAGGATTTGTATGATTCAAATGAATGAAATAAATTGAATTTTTTTTATCTGAATTTTTAAACAAGTTCATTGTTTCAATTATAAATGGATGAGGAATTTGTGACATATCCCTACCCGGAAGCTCATTAATATCATAAAAAGTACCGTCAAGTAAACTGTAATCTGAATTTTCAACAACTTCTATTATATCTTTCTGCCATTTACTCCATTTATCTATATCAGGAATGAAAACTAAAGATTTTGATGGTCCATCAATTCTGTAGCCAACTGTTTCAGAAAATTCATCTCTATGTGGAACTTTAAATGGTGTGATAGTTAATCTCGAATTTAATTGCACAGATTTATTATCTCTTAAACTATTTAATGAAACATTTTCTAGCTTAACTAATTGACTCCATGGACCATTATTTCTTAAGAAGTTTTCCATTTTAGGCATAACACTTACTTTTGTATTTTTTGCCCCCATTACCTCTCTACCCAAATGCATTAATCCTGTATAATGTCCTATGTGAGCATGTGTTAAAAAGATTCCTTTAAGATCTCTTGAATTATTATTAGTTAATAAATGCAACTGTTCAGCAAAATCTGGTGTTGCGTCTATCATCCAAACTTCATTTGAAATAGGATCGACAATACCAATACTAGACACCTTATTATGTAGAGTAGGGTCATTCCACTTGTGTATACAACATGATTTTTCACAGGCAGCGTGAGGTGCTCCGCCATCTTGAGCAACTCCTAAGATGACAACATATGGTTGATCTTTTATGTATGTAAAACTATAAAAAATCGATGAAATCGATAAAACTAATAATAACCTAACCACCAAGCTGAAGTTCATCATCTGATGATTTTACAGGTATATTAGGTGAATTGTACATTTCTTCAATCTCAGCTTTATGTTTTTCAATAACAACTTTTCTTTTGATAGACATTTTTGGAGTTAATTCTCCTCTATCAACTGTCCACTCATCAGCAATTAAAGTGAATTTTCTTACAGATTCATATCTTGAAAAGTTTGTCATAGTATCTTTAACTATGGCATCGAATAAATCATATGAAAGTTCATGTGCGCATAAAGCATTATAATCTAAACCTGACAACCCTTTTCCTTCTGCCCAAGCTAATAGGTTTTCTTTATTTGGAACAATTAGTGCAGATATAAAGTTTCTATCATCACCAACTACATTACATTGCTCTATATATTTGTTTGAAGTAAGTGAAACTTCCATTGGTTGAGGTGCAACATTTTTACCGCCAGATGTTACGATTAAACTTTTCTTTCTATCAGTAATTCGCAGTAAACCATCTTCATCAAATTCACCTATATCTCCAGAATGAAACCACCCATCAATAATTGCTTCATTAGTAGCTTCTTCATTTTTGTAATAACCCATCATAACATTATGACCTCTACAAACAATTTCGCCATCAGGTTGGATTTTAACTTCAACTCCAGGTATTGCTTTTCCAACAGTTCCAAATTTAAAGAAGTCTGAATGTCCAACTGTCATTACAGGACTAGTTTCAGTTAACCCATATCCTTCAATTATTGTAATACCAATTCCACAGAAAAATGATCCCACTTCTTTTGATAATGCAGATCCTCCAGAAGAACAGGCTCTGACTTTTCCACCCAAGGCAGCCCTAAATTTATTCAATACCAACTTATCTGCAATTTTATATTTTAGTCCAAGCATGAATGGTAAATCTTGACTTTTTTGACGATAAGGAACTGTTTGTAAGCCAACAGCAATCGACCAATCAGCAAGCTTTCTTTTAACACCAGTCATTGATGCTACAGAATCTAAAATTTTAGCATGAATTTTTTCGAAAATTCTAGGTACCGCTGTTAAAAAAGTTGGTCTAACTTCCCTAATATTTTCAAAAAGTATTTCAGGAGTAAAATTCATTTCAGCGTAAAAAATAGATGTTCCTATGCTAAATATATAATAGTGACCGCCAACTCTTTCAAAACTATGACTTATCGGTAGGAACGAAACAAATCTTTCTATTCCATCAGCTGGCTTTAATTCAGGGTTAAGCTGCATTGCAGCTTCCATGTTGCCATTGATAGAAAGGAGATTATTGCAAATATTAGAATGGCTAAGCATTACTCCTTTTGGATTTCCTGTTGTTCCACTAGTATAAATAAGAGTTAATAAATCATTTTCTTCAACCGTTGCGGATATTGCACGAATATCATGTTGAGTATCTTTCATATTAAATACATCAGCAAATTTGACAATATTTTCTTTTCCACCATTATAACTGTTATCCATAATTATGATTGTGTGTAAATTGGAATTTGCATCATTAATAAGTGGATAAACTTTGTCTAACTGAACCTCATCTTGAACAATAGCGATCTTACTCTCTGAGTGTTCTACAACATATTGAGATTGAGCTGGAATAAGCGTTGGATAAACTGGAACAGATACAGCTCTAATATGAGCAATTGCATAATCAGATATTGACCATTTACGGGAATTTGCGCCAATAATAGCGACTTTATCATTATCATTAATTCCTAAATTTTTTAACCCATTTGCAAAATCTTCAACCATTACTTGAAGTTCAGCTAAATCTATACCTTCCCAACCATTTTCAGTTTTTGTATAAAAAGTTTTTAAGGTTGGTCTTTCACTTACTACATGTTGAAACATTTGTGGTACTGTTTTAAATGACATTATAATCTCCTTGTGTCAATAATCAATAATTAATGTTAGTTATTGACAAACTACATACTTTAACTGAAATTTGTCAACATCTTTGCCGGGGTGGCGGAATTGGTAGACGCGCTGGTCTCAAACACCAGTGAGAGCAATCTCATGTCGGTTCGAGCCCGACCCTCGGTACAAAAAAAAAGGGCTTTAAAAGCCCTTTTTTTATTAATTGTTGAAATTTATTCCTCTTCTTCAGGAGGGAAAACAGCATCGTTAAGTGTTTTTAACTGTTTCTTAATATCAGATAAATCTCTTCTAGTTCTACGTTTTTCAGAATCAAAATTATCCTCTAAACCTTCAAGATCACGTTGAACGTTTTTAATTCTTTTGGATAAATCTCTATCAACTCTTTTGATTTCGTAAGCAAGGTCATCAATTAAATTTCCTAGAGAATCAGCCTTAGCATAAATTAATTTAGTATTTGCTAGAATCATATCTTGTCCTCTTTTAATCTCTTTCCCTTGGCCGATATTTTCTAACTCAACTGCTTTTACTCTTTGTTTAAATTCTTTATTAACCATATCTACATGCTCTGCTTGCTCGCCTCTTAATTGAGCCATCTCATCCATAGCTGAACCATATTGCATTAATGAGAAACCAACTGCTAGAGTTAAAGCAAGAACAACAACACTTAAAATCTTTTCTGTACTAGATAACATAATAAATACCTCAATTGTTTTTTTAGTCCACAGAAACTAATGAATGAAAATTCAATATGAAAACATTTTTTTCAATTAGGAACATTTCCAATTCTTGAAAGCCTAGGTAAATAGTTTTCAAGATCTAATGAAAACCATGTAATTACAGGCTGTCCAAGGATGTGGCTTTCAGGGACAAATCCCCAAAATCTAGAATCTTCACTATTGTCTCTATTATCTCCCATCATCCAATAATAATTTTGCTTAAGAGTATATGTATCAATATCGTTAATACTTAAATCATTAATCTTTAAATATTTTAAATATTCCTTTTTCATTAATGACATCCATGGATTGATTAATGAAGCATTCGGTTGCGGTACAAAATCATCAAAAACTTCTCTATCACCTGTTCTTCTATAAAGATCATAAGGATCTTCGTTTGTAAATGTAAGTTTTTGATCATTAAACACTAGTTCAACTTTGTTACCTTCAAATAACAATAAAGGTATAATTAACTCCCAGTTCATATCTTCATCAATATTGTAAATATCGCCTTTGCTAGGGATGATCAGCTCTTTTAAGTTATCTTTATTTCCAAGATTCATAAAAATATTCTCATCAATATAAGACTCCGAAGTTGGATTTTCTGATGAAAACTGACCGCCATTGGGTAAAAGATATTCTTCATTATTTACAAAAACAGATCTGTTAATAATTTTAATTTTATCGCCCGGTAGACCAATACATCTCTTGACATACTTATAAACGTTATCTCTAGGATATTCAAAAACTACAACGTCATCTCTTTCTACTTCTTTAAAAGCAGGGAATCGATAATCAGGAAGGAATGTTGGTATACTTATAGCTGTAAATGGAACCCAAATTTTTTGAGGAACCTTCATGCCATATATATATCGACTACCAATGAGCATATCTCCTCTTAAAATATTTTTTTCCATACTACTTGTTGGAACAATATATAATTCAACTACTGTTTCTTTTAAGAAAAGAATAGCTAAGATTAGAACGAAAAGTGATTTAATCTCTTTAATAAAGTTATTCATTTTAAAATTTTATTTGATAATGGTTTAAATGTTAGCCTATGTATTGGTGTATGAGAGTACTGTTCTAATGCATTTAAATGTTTTTTTGTTCCATATCCGCTATTTGATAAAAAATCATATTCCGGATAAATATAGTGAAATGATCGCATTATTTCATCCCTTGTTACTTTTGCTATTATAGAAGCAGCCATAATTTGTTCAAATTTTTGATCTCCTTTTATAATACCTTCATTTTTAATATCAATATCTAAGGAGAATCCATCAACTAGAACTTTATCTGGCCTTACTGATAATGAATTTATTGCATCTATCATTGCATGCTCTGATGCTACTTTAATATTATGCTTATCAATATAATCGTTCCATTTAATACCAATTGATACTGATTGAGAATTTTCTATAATATTATCATAGAGTATTTCCCTTTTCTTTT
>Ga0209036_1000793_pt1 | contig 13547 bp, 17 predicted proteins | sample MarorgKNORR_S2LV_3_FD_188222 | JGI IMG/M metagenome (GOLD analysis project Ga0209036, IMG submission 188222) | Marine microbial communities from the Southern Atlantic Ocean, analyzing organic carbon cycling - DCM_A/KNORR_S2/LV (SPAdes) (version 2) | ecosystem: Environmental > Aquatic > Marine >... | reverse complement strand
GCTTATCTATCTTTTTGCAATAACTTACGTTTTTTAGATCTTGTTTAATTGGAACTATTTTATCGAGATATATGTTAGAAAGATCTTTCTCAATATTTTTGATACTTAAGGATGTAAGTTTTTTTTCAAGAGTATTCTTATTATCTGAATTCAAAATTTCTTGAGTATGAAAAATAAAAACTGGTCCTTCATCTAATCCGGCTGTCATTCTCATAATTGAAATCCCTGTTATTTTTTCACCATTTAGAAGAGCGGATTGAATTGGCGACGCGCCTCTATATTTTGGCAATAATGAATAATGGATATTAATTGAATCCTTGGAAGGAGTTTTTAGCAACCATTCCGGCAATATCTTCCCATACGCTGCAACTAATAAAATATCAAACTTTAGTTGTAAAATTGTCTGTTTAAAATTTTCATCTAGATTTTGGGGTTTATACACACTTACACCATATTTTTCTGCTACGGATGAAACATAAGACGGTTCTGCTGAAGCCCGTCTTTTTGACCTCCTGTCTGGTTGACTTATGACCCCAATCACTTCATTAGATCCAGCAATCAATGATTCAAGGATTAATGAGGAGGATTGAGATGAGCCGGCATATAAAATCTTCATATGAAAAAATCTTCTAAAATCTTCTAAAATCAGTAAAAAATATCTTATTTTCGCTTATTTTCTTTTAAATTACTGATTTAAGAGCTTTTTTTCTAATTCTGTCTCTTTTTAGTGGTGAAATATAATCTACTAGCAGCTTCCCTTCTAAATGATCTATTTCATGTTGAAAACATACAGCAAGAAGGCCCTCTGGCTCATCTTCGTAATTTTTTCCCTCAATATCTTGCCAATAAGCTTTTATTTTGTCTGGCCTTGTAATTTCTTCTCTAACTCCTGGAATTGATAAACAGCCTTCCTCGCAAGAAAATAAACTTTTGTCGTCTAATACTTTAAATTCAGGATTAATAAATATTTTCGGATTGTTTTTTTCTTCAGATAGATCCATAACTACTATTCTTTTGTGAATATCAACCTGTGTTGCAGCTAAACCAATACCATTTTCTTCATACATTGTTTCAAGCATGTTTTCAGTAATTTTTATAAGACTTTTGTCGAATTCTTTTACTGGAGAAGCAACTTTCCTTAATCTAGGGTCGGGAAATGTTAATATTTTTAATCTAGCCATATATACATTATATGTTGATTCTTTATAATCAACAGCACTAATTTTTATAAATAGGAGCTATTTTATGTCCGACAGCCTTTCAGTTTCAATATTTATGGGATCAAAATCTGATTTACCCATTGTTCAAGCAGCATCAGATACATTAAAAGATTTTGGAATATCCCATAAAATGTTTATTTTATCTGCACATAGAACCCCAGAAGAAGTTGTAAAAAGAGTAAAAGAGTCAGAGGCAAATGGAGTGAAAGTATTTATAGCTGCTGCTGGTATGGCAGCACATTTAGCTGGTGCCATTGCTGCTCAAACAAAAAAACCAGTTTTAGGTATTCCCTTAGGTGGAGGTGATCTTGACGGAATGGATTCCTTGTTAGCCACAGTGCAAATGCCTAAAGGGGTTCCTGTAGCAACATTCGCAATAGGAAAATCTGGTGCTATTAATGCAGCAATTTGTGCAGCACAAATTATAGGTACAAGTGATGATGAAATGGCAAAGAAATTAGATGAGTACAAATTAAAAATGCACGCAGATGTAATAGAAGCCAACGAATCTATTCAGTAAAAATTGAACAAATTTTTAAATCCTGAGGATGCCACTAAATGGTTAAATCAAGGAAAAATATTAATACACCCCACAGAGGGAGTGTGGGGGATTGGTTGCGATGCTTTTAATCCACTAGCGGTAGAAAAGGTCAATACTCTTAAGCAAAGAGATCCATCCAAAGGTTTAATTTTATTGGCTTCCTCAATGCAAAATGCACTCCAGTATTTTCAACCACTCTCAGAGCAACAAAACGAATTTGTAAGGGATCACTGGCCCGGACATACAACTATAATTTTTAATTCAAGTGATAAAGTTCCATTTTATTTAAAATCTTTAGATAATACTATTGCAGTGAGAGTAAGCAATCACAAACCACTAGTAAGTTTGCTTTCTCTTTTTAATAATTTAATGGTTTCTACCTCTGCCAATATAAGCAATTTGCCAACTCCTAAAAGGCCTGAAGACATTGCTAAGACTTTTGATGATCCAGACGTAGCATTCTATTATTTTAACAACGGAGGATCAAAAAAACCTTCCTCTATAATTAATCTAAATACAATGGAATATATTCGTGAATAAGCTCACAAATAAAGAACTTAAAAAGCTAGAATCTGTCTTCACCAAGATACAAAGAGATATTGAAAATGGGATAAATACTCTTTTTACTTCTCCCCCAATTAGAGTTGCTAAGGTATGGAAAAGAGATCAAGGAGGTGGAGGAAAGTCTATTTCAATCACCGGCGATACAATTGAAAAAGCTGCTATTAATTTTTCATCAATATCCGGTAAACAACTTCCTCAATCATCAATTGCTGAAGAACTCAAAACAAAGTCTAATAAATTCCATGCCATGGGGGTTTCTGTAATTGCTCATCCTATGAATCCGTTTTGTGCGACCAGTCACATGAATGTTAGGATATTTCTAGAGCTAGGTAAAAATAATTTAATTGAAAATTGGTGGATTGGAGGAGGCTTTGATCTAACTCCGTTTTTTCCTACTAAAAATGAGTCATCGACTTGGCACGCTAATGCAAAAGGTTGCTTGGATAATTTTGATCCTAAATACTATATAAAATTTGCTAAAAATTGCGATGAATATTTCTACTTGCCTCACAGAAAGGAAAAAAGGGGCATAGGCGGGATATTTTTTGATCAGCTTCAGCATAAAAAAATAGAAGATAGCCTAGATTTACTTAATGCTATTGCAAATTGCTATATTGAAACTTATGTAAGTCTTGTCAATTCCAATAAAAATCAAAAATTTACAGCTGATGATAGAGAGTTTCAGTTATACAGGAGAGGAAGATACGTTGAGTTTAACTTGTTATTTGATAGAGGTACAAAATTTGGAATTGAATCAAATGGCAGAACTGATTCAATACTTGCATCTATGCCTCCAGCAGTAAATTGGCCATTTCGGCTTTCTAAAAACATCATTAAAAATGAAAGTAAACTTTTAAGATTCATAAATAAAAACTGGAATCAACATATAGATTATGAAATATAAATTAGGAGTTATTGGTGATCCAATTGAGCATTCTTTGTCTCCAAAAATACATAACATTTTCTCAAAGCAGACAAATATTAATATTGACTACCAGGCTTATCATGTTTTAGAAAATAGCCTTGATAAATTTTTAAAAGATTTTTTTAGTAATGGAGGAGATGGCCTTAACATCACACTACCACATAAGATTAACTGCCTGCCTTTTGCTAACACTAAATCATCTCTTGTTAACTTAATTGGAGCTGCTAATACCTTGCGTGCAGATAGTTCAGGCAGAATTTTTGCAGAATCAACTGATGGCATTGGTTTAGTGAAGGATTTAAAAAATAAGTGTTCAATTTCTTCAGCTAATATTTTAATTTTAGGTGCAGGAGGCTCTGCTTTAAGCATTATTCCATCGCTTGACGCGTGTAAACCAAGAAACATAGTTTTAGACAATAGATCCAAAAATAATCTCGAAAGATTAATTAAACGCTTCTCTGATTCAAATGAAATTCACTCAAGAATACTTAATCTTGACAATTTTAATGAAGATATAGACTTAGTTATCAATGCAACATCAATCGGTTTTTCAGGTTCATTTAATTGGTACAGAGAATTAAAAATAAATAAAGAGACAGTGCTTTATGATCTTAGTTACAGCAAAGATCATAATCAAACTCCTTTTTTAAAATGGAGCAGTCAGCGCTCTGAAAAATATTTCGATGGTTTTGGGATGTTAATTAATCAGGCGGCAGCATCATTTGCATTATGGACTGGTGTAGAACCTGAAACGAATATAACTAAACTGGACTTAATAAATGACTAAAGGGTTTATTCGATTTATTGCTGGAGCAGTTTGTCCTTCTTGCAAAGCTCAAGACAAAATTGCCATTACCCCAGACGATAAAACCATATATTGCATAAGCTGTGATTATAAGGAGCATAGACCAGAAGAAGATAGCATAAGAAACCTAAAATCTGATAAGCCCAAAATCTTTAAAATCGATGATTATAGGTCTAAAAAATAATAGAATTTATGCTTTTTTAGAGCTATTATAGCGACAAATAAAATTCCATAAAGCAGTTAAAAAAAGGTCAAAAAACTTCTCATGAACATAATTTTTAGTTATAATTGCTTATACAAATTTTTTATTTTTAATAAATTCTTATATTTAAGGGAAAAATCTAATGTTTAAAAAAGCTACCGCTAGCATTTTCACTAAATATTTTGCAGGAATGGCATTTCTTTTTTCTGGTAATACATTTGCCGCTTGGGATGATCTAAATATGACCGAAGGGGTCACAGCAATCAGCAAAGAAGTTTTTGATCTGCATATGTTGATTTTCTGGATATGCGTCGCAATTGGTCTAGTCGTATTTAGCGTGATGTTTTACTCAATGTTTGCGTTTACAAAAAAGAAAAATCCTAACCCCTCATCATTTCATGAAAACACAAAACTTGAACTTGCTTGGACCATCGTTCCTTTCTTAATTTTAGTATTCATGGCTATTCCAGCTTCAAATACTCTTACAAAAATTTATGATGATACTGAAGGTGATATAAACATTCAGGTGGTTGGATATCAATGGAAATGGCAGTATAAGTACCTTGAAGATGACATCGATTTTTTTCAAAACCTCACTACAGATTGGGACGAAATTTATAATAAGACTCCAAAGGGAGAATTTTATTTAGAAGAGGTCGATGAGGCCGTCGTAATACCAGTTGGAAAAAAAATTAGATTTCTAATAACTGCAAATGATGTTATTCATTCGTGGTGGATGCCAGACTTTGCAATTAAACAAGATGCTATACCAGGTTTCATAAATACAGCTTGGACTGTTGTAGATGAACCAGGAATTTATAGAGGAAAATGCACAGAGCTTTGTGGAAAAAATCACGGTTTTATGCCTGTTGTTGTTAAAGTTGTAACTCAAGACGAATATGACATCTGGGTTAAAGAAAAAAAAGAAGCTGCTTTTAGAATGGCAGAGCTAACCGAAAAAAACTGGACTACGGCTGAACTCACTGAAAGAGGAGAAGGAGTTTATTTAAAGAACTGTGTTGCATGCCATCAAGTAAACGGTCAAGGCATCCAAGGGATTTTTCCAAATCTTGCTGGAAGCGATATCGTGCTTAATAATAAAGCAAGAAATGTAGAGATTTTAATGGAAGGTGTTCAAGGCGCAGCCATGCAGTCATTCGCCAATCAGCTTTCAGAAGTTGATATGGCAGCAGTCATTACTTACACAAGACAGGCTTGGGGTAATGCAGAAAATGGAGATGGTAAAATTGTTATACCTAAAGACATTGTTGAATACAACAAACCTAATATTTAAAAAGAAGGAAGTAATATGAGTGCAGTAATTGAATCACATGGTCATGATGACCATCATCATGGTCCAGCAAAAGGGCTGACTAGATGGCTTTACACAACTAATCATAAAGATATAGGAAGCTTATATTTATGGTTTAGTTTTGCTATGTTCCTTATTGGTGGAGCGATGGCTATGGTCATTAGAGCAGAACTATTTCAACCGGGAATGCAAATTGTAGAGCCTGAGTTTTATAATCAGATGCTTACACTTCATGGACTGATAATGGTGTTCGGCGCAGTTATGCCTGCATTTGTTGGTCTGGCAAACTGGCTTGTACCAATGATGGTAGGAGCACCTGACATGGCTCTTCCTAGAATGAATAACCTTAGTTTTTGGATTCTGCCTTTCGCATTCTTTATTCTATTATCGTCATTATTTATGGAGGGCGGAGCCCCTAATTTTGGGTGGACATTTTATGCTCCACTATCTACAACCTATGCACCACCAAGTGTAACCTTCTTTATATTTGCAGTGCATATTATGGGCGCATCATCAATCATGGGGTCAATTAATGTGATTGTAACTATTATGAACATGAGAGCACCTGGTATGACATTGATGAAAATGCCACTTTTTGTTTGGTCATGGTTAATAACAGCATATCTGTTAATAGCAGTCATGCCAGTCCTTGCAGGAGCAGTAACCATGATGCTAATGGATATCCATTTCGGAACAAGTTTCTTTAACGCTGCGGGCGGTGGAGATCCTGTTTTATTTCAACACATCTTCTGGTTTTTCGGCCATCCTGAAGTTTATATTATGATTCTTCCAGCTTTTGGTATTGCATCTCATATCATTGAAACGTTCTCAAGAAAACAGCTATTTGGCTATGCTTCTATGGTTTGGGCGATGGCCTCCATTGCCATTTTGTCATTTGTTGTGTGGGCGCATCACATGTTTACTGTAGGGCTTCCATTAGCCGCAGAATTATTTTTTATGTGGGCAACTATGTTAATCGCTGTCCCAACTGGAGTTAAAGTTTTTAATTGGGTAACAACAATGTTTAAGGGGTCAATCTCTTATGAAACACCGATGCTATTTGCAATTGCCTTCGTAGTTTTATTTACCATAGGTGGTTTCTCTGGTTTAATGCTTGCGATTACTCCAGCTGATTTCCAATATCACGATACGTACTTTGTTGTCGCTCACTTTCATTACGTTTTAGTACCAGGATCAATTTTTTCAATCATGGCTGCAGTATATTACTGGATTCCAAAATGGACAGGAAATATGTATGACGAAAGACTTGGCAAACTTCATTTTTGGCTATCATTCATTGGGGTTAACGTAACATTTTTCCCTCAGCATTGGATAGGTTTAGCTGGAATGCCAAGAAGGGTCCCAGATTATGCTCTTCAATTTGCTGATTGGAATATGATTTCCTCTGTTGGAGCATTCTTATTTGGAGCCTCACAGATCTTATTCATGTACATTGTTCTTAAAACAGTAATGGGTGGGAAAAAGGCAACTCCTCAGGTTTGGGAAGGTTCAAGAGGTCTTGAGTGGACAGTAGAATCACCTGCTCCCTATCACACATTTACAACTCCACCAAAAGTTAACTAGTGAACGAAGGATCGAAAAAAACGATTAAAACCCTGTGTTTTGCCGTTCTAGGAATGTTCACATTCTCGTTTGCTTTGGTCCCCCTCTACAATGTGTTTTGTGAAGTAACTGGTCTAAATGGGAAAATTGAACTAAGAGCAACTAGCAATAAAAATATTGAGATTGATAATGGTCGAGATATCTCAATTCAATTTGTTTCTCATAATAACGAAGAAATGCCTTGGGCATTCAAACCGTCTGAAGATAATATTCAAGTTAAGACAGGAAAGTATCATACAGCTACTTTTTATGTAAAAAATACAACAAATAAAAGAATGGTTGCTCAGGCAATACCTAGTGTTGCGCCTTCAAACGCAGCCGCACACTTAAAAAAATTAGAATGCTTTTGTTTTGAAAAACAGGAACTTGCCCCTGGTGAAGAAGCACTTTTACCGGTAAGGCTGATTTTTGACGATGAACTTCCAAGTTCTATTAATAGCGTAGTTCTTTCATACACTATTTTTGATGTTACAGATTACAATGATATTGAGTTTGCTCAGCATGATAGTGAGCACCATGCTAACCATGAAATGGAGCCTTCAATATGAGTTATCAAAAGTACTATGTACCAGAGGATAGTAAATATCCAATATATATCGCAACAGCACTTTTTCTATTAGTGATGGGAGCGGCTGGGACGATTAATGACTTAGGAAAACCTGAGAGCAACTCCGTGTATGTTCTATATTCTGGTTTTGCTATTTTTGCAATAACTTTATTTTTTTGGTTCAGAGCGGTGATCAGAGAACATATTGCTGGCTTGGATAGTGCACAGCTTCAAAAATCTTTTGTTTTTGGTATGGGTTGGTTTATTTTTTCTGAAGTAATGTTCTTTGCCGCATTTTTTGGAGCACTTTTCTACGTGAGAAATTTTTCAGTCCCATGGCTCGGTGGTGATGGCGAGAAAGGATTGGCTAATATGTTATGGGAAGGTTTTGAGGCCTCATGGCCTGTTATGTCAACTCCTGATGCTGGATCAGCATTTGTTCTTGCCGATAAAAGTATGAGTTGGCCAGGCTGGGGTAATGCATTAAAGTGGTTGCCATTGTGGAATACGATTGTACTTCTTAGTTCAAGTGTAACCGTTCACTTTGCCCATCTTGCTCTCAAAAATGATAACAAAAAAAGTTTTAATACCTGGCTAGGTGTTACTGTAACCCTTGCTCTAATATTTGTTGGGTTACAGGCTGCTGAGTACTATGAGGCGTATGCACATTATGGTTTAACACTTAACTCTGGAATATATGGCTCAACTTTCTTCATGCTAACTGGATTCCATGGTTTTCACGTTATGATGGGTGGATTTATGCTTGCTGTGATGCTTTCAAGATCAGTTTTTTATAATCACTTTGATCCTCATAATCATTTTGGGTTTGAAGCAGCCTCCTGGTATTGGCACTTTGTTGATGTAGTTTGGGTGATGTTATTTCTTTTTGTTTATATACTTTAAATCAAGAGCCCCACGGAACGTTATTTCCAAGTTCTCCCGTATATAATCCATAGGATACTAATATCAATAGCAATGCTGCCATAGTTACCCTAAAACCAAGGCTATAAACAGAACGCTTGCCTTGGCCTTGATCCTTGAAAAGGAAAAACAAACTACTAAATAAGCTTATAAAGATTAAGATAATAACAATTGCAATTAGAGGTTTAAGCCACATATCAAAATTATAACATTATAAAAATGATCAAATTTTTAAAAACAGAAAACATTAAAAATAATAAAGCGCTAACCATTTTTTCAGTTTTCTTCGTACTTGTTTTCATATCTTTAGGCTTCTGGCAGATTGAACGAGCATCAGAAAAGTTAAATTTAATTAAAAATTTTGAAATCCAACAATCATCTCAACCTCGATACATTTCAGAAAATTCAGCCAAGTGGAGCCGAGTCTTTGTTGAAGGTGTTTATGATTCATCTAAACAGGTATTAATCGATAATCAAATTTTTAATGGAAGGGTTGGTTATAAAATATATACCCCATTTTATTTTGGAAAAGATCAACAAGTCTTTGTTGACAGAGGCTGGGTTTCTCAGGGCAAGTCTAGGAGTGAATATCCAAATATTGATTTTATTTCTGATAAAGTTCAAATAGTTGGTAGTCTTTATAAGCCAGAACAAGAAGTTTTAGCTGGCGATGAGTTGCTAACAAGCAATTGGCCAATGGTTTCACAAACTAAATCTCCGAAGGTCATCGAAACTGCTTATGAAAAAAAATTTTTTGATATGGTTTTAATGCTAGAGCCAGGATCAAAATTTATTGCTGAATTTGTTCCATTCAACCCTTTTGTTATCACGCCCACTAAGCACTATGGTTATGCTTTGCAATGGTTCACTATGAGCATTGTTTTAGCAGGCATGTATGTATTTGCAATTACAAGAACATCATGAAGAGCAAAATTTTTTTAGCTTTTCTATTATTCACTCCACCATTGGTTTTGTTAATCTCTACGCTATCATTTCAATCGGGATTTTCACCTATTAATACTAAAAACAATGGAGTATTTTTTAGTGAATATTTTGATGTGAAAGATCTTAACTTAATTAATGATAAAAAAGTTATTGCATTTGATGATGGCAAATGGATATTTGCCACTTATGCCTCCAAGAGTGACAGCCTAGAAGAAGCACTTTATTTAATGCGACAGCTAAACATTGCGCTTAATAGAGATATTAATAAGCTTAAAAGAGTAATTTTTACTTCTGATGAAAATACTTTAGTTGGCTCATTATCTGAATATCCAAGGGTAGAGATAGTTATTGATTCTGAGAGCAAACTTTTTAAAAAGTTACTTCAAGCTGGCAATGAAAGTTTCTTTGAGGAACAAAAAATTTTTATAATTGATCCATATGGAAGAGCAGTTATGTTTTTTCCAGTCTCTCTGGATCCAAAATTAATTCTAAAGGATTTAAAGGTCTTAATATGAAAATAATGAAAGGATTATCATTGTTTGGAATTTGCTTTGCATTTGTTGTCATTGCATTAGGTGCTTGGACGCGTCTAGTTGATGCTGGGCTCGGTTGCCCAGATTGGCCTGGATGTTATGGATTTGTGGTTTTTCCAACTACCGAGGCAGAAATTCAATTAGCTGAATCAAGATACCCACAATTTCCTTATGAAATCGATAAAGCAATTCCAGAGGTTGTTCATAGATATTTTGCAGCCGCGTTGGGCTTCCTTGCAATACTGTTAGTTTATTTTGCATTTAAATATCAATTACCCAAAAAAATAAAAGCAATAACTTCTTTTCTTTTATTTTTTATCTGCTGTCAGGGCTTGTTTGGTTATTTGACTGTAAGCTTAAAATTATTACCTATTATTGTTACAGGCCATTTATTTGGAGGCTTTATCACACTGAGTTTATTTTTTTACTTGTTCTTAAATACCACTGATGGTATTAAAAATCATAATATTGGCCATTTGAAAGTTCTGGGAGGCATTGCTTTATTCGCATTAATTGTTCAAATATTTTTAGGCGTTTGGACGAGTACAAATTATGCTTCCTTAGCATGTGCAGATTTTCCAACCTGTCAAGGTAAGTTTATTCCAGAAATGGATTTTCGTGAGGGATTTAATCTTGCTCAAGAAGTAGGCCCAAACTACTTATATGGATTATTAGATAATGAAGCAAGAGTTGCCATTCATTACTCACATAGAATAAGCGCAATAGTATTAACGATAATTTTTTTGATATTAATTTCAAGGCTATGGTTTTCTAGTGCAGCTCCTTTAGCTTCAACTTTGGGCGTAATATTAATTACACAAATTTCGTTAGGAATAATGAATGTTGTCTATGTTCTTCCTTTATACATTGCTATCGCGCATAATTTGGTCGCAGCATTATTACTATTAGCAACCCTAATGGTTAATCTTGTGATTTGGAAAAATGAATAGCACGATTAAAAATTACTACGAATTATGTAAACCTAATGTAGTCTTGATGATGCTAATTTGTGCATTTGTCGGTTCATTGTTGGCAAGCAAAACCATGGCTCCACTTTCTCTAATAGCTATATCTATGCTTGGCATTGGTTTATGTGCTTCCTCTGCTGCGGCCATTAATCAAATCATTGATAGAAAAGCAGATGCAAATATGAGCAGAACCGAGAATAGACCCATTCCACAGGGAGAAATTTCTCCAACAAAAGCGTCAATTTTCGCAATAGCTTTGGGCTTTTTAGGCTCAACTATTTTAGTTTTATATGTCAATACACTTACAGCAATTCTTACTTTAGGATCTTTGATTGGCTATGCATTTATTTACACGATATATTTAAAAAGAGCCACTCCTCAAAATATTGTTATCGGAGGCCTTGCTGGTGCTGCCCCTCCATTATTAGGTTGGACCGCAGTAACCAATTCAATTGATCCTAATTCACTGCTTTTGGTGTTAATTATTTTTGCTTGGACACCGCCACATTTCTGGGCCCTAGCTATCCATAGAAAAGACGATTATGCAAAAGAAAATATTCCGATGTTACCTGTTACTCATGGTGTCCAGTTTACGAAACTTCAGATCATACTTTATACAATTATTATGATCCTTGTAAGCATATTGCCATTTGTAGTAATGATGTCTGGCCTTTTTTACCTTATAGCAGCATTAGTTTTAGGGAGTATATTTTTGTATTATTCTTTTGCATTATATTTTGATGAGAGTGATGAATATGCTTTTCCAACATTCGTTTATTCAATTTATTACATTTTTTTTATTTTTGCTGCCTTATTGATTGACCACTATTTAATTTAAAAATGAGTAGGAATATTAAAATTTCTTTAACTCTAATAATCTTATTTATGGCCGCAGTACTTTCTTTATTTATTAATAAGTTAACCACTCCAAGATATTTGTCACCAAATGAATTATTAGTAAATGGGTATTATCAATTTCCAAATCCCAAGGAATTCTCTAACTTTCAATTTTTTTCATCTAATGATTTGCTTGTAAATAAAGAGGTTTTTAAGGAAAAATGGACCTTGGTTTACTTTGGCTTCACAAGGTGTCCAGCAGAGTGTCCAGTTGCAATGTCATTAATTAAAAATTTATATTCTAAGTTAGCATCTAAAGGTTTTGACTTAACTGATAAACAGGTTCTTCTTGTCACTATTGACCCGGAGAATGACTCGTCAAATGATGTAGATAAATATGCGAAAGCTTTCAATAATTCATTTATTGGCGCAAGAGGCGACAGACCTATGCTCTTAAGCCTTGCAACTCAATTAAATATCATGGTCATTGAACCTCCAAAAAATATGCATTCTAATCACATATCTCACCTAGAAAATCATTCAAATAATATTTTGCTTATTAATCCGGATGGAAAATATGCTGGCTTTTTTAGACCGCCTTTTGATGAGGATAAATTTTTGCTTACCTATCAATCAGTTGTAACACCACGCTAACTCTCAAGGTATTTATTTCGAAGTTTTTGGATATCTTTATCAGAAATATTTAACCCTTCTCTAATAAAGTTTTCTAAACTCCCAAATTTTTCTTCAGCTGTTTTAAATGCTGTTTCTATATATTCTCTCTCCACACCAAGCAAGGGACGTAAAATTTCAGCATCTGCTTGATATAGGCTCATAAGCTCTATTTGATCAATGATTTCTTCTATTCTCTCTTGTGTGAATTGATTTGTTTTCATGTAATCTTGAATTACATTTTCTTTTGAGACCCCTAAAGCAATTAGTGTAATAGCAGCGGCAAATCCTGCCCTATCTTTTCCAGCTGTACAATGAAATAGGGTGGGGCCATCTTCATCGATAAGATTTCTTAAAAATTCTTCATATACGCCACTATAGTCTGATACAAATTCTTTATTTGCATCAATGAGAAAACTTTTTACTTCTTTATTAGTTTCACCTTTTAAGACGGCTTCAATTTTAGAGCGCATAGCTCCATCAACACTTATTGGCATTTCAACATAGCTTATGCCTTTTGGAATTATATTTGGATCTTCTGCTTTTTCTTCTTTGGATCTAAAATCAATAATTTTATTGATACCAAGATTTTGCAAATATTCTTGATCAGCTTTAGAGATATCACTAAGTTTATCTGAGCGAAATAGCATACCCCATTTCACTGATTTACCATCATTTGTTTTATATCCACCAAGCTCTCTTGTGTTATGGGCCCCATCCATCGGAAGCAGTCTGTGCTCTTCATTTTGAAAAGCATTATCAGTTTTATGTATCGGTCTATTCATTAAATCAATTGTTTCTGAGCATTGTGTCAAAGCTAAGCAAAAAAATAAAACACCAGTTACTTTCTTAAACATCTATAATTACCTTTCCTTTAGCTTTACGATCTTTTAAGTGAGCAATAGCCGCCGCTGATTCCTCAAGATTAAACC
>Ga0209036_1000792_pt1 | contig 13548 bp, 11 predicted proteins | sample MarorgKNORR_S2LV_3_FD_188222 | JGI IMG/M metagenome (GOLD analysis project Ga0209036, IMG submission 188222) | Marine microbial communities from the Southern Atlantic Ocean, analyzing organic carbon cycling - DCM_A/KNORR_S2/LV (SPAdes) (version 2) | ecosystem: Environmental > Aquatic > Marine >... | reverse complement strand
ATTGCAAAAAGTGAATCAAAAAATCCCATGTTTTCATTAGAAGATAGGATTAACCTTGCAACATCTATATACGAAGATAATAACAAAGTTGAGGTTGTTGGCTTTCCTAGAAAACTTACTGTTGATTTAGCTAAAGACTTTGATGCATGTGCAATTATAAGAGGATTAAGAGCTGTATCAGATTTTGAATACGAGTTTCAATTAGCAACCATGAATAGATCATTGGCTCCTGACATAGAAAGTATATTTTTAACGCCTAAAGAAAGCTTAATCTATGTTTCTTCAAGCTTGATAAAAGAAATTTCTGATCTAAAGGGGGATATTTCTAAATTTGTTCACCCAAAAGTTGAACAGGCATTAAAAGCTAAACTACAGACTTAAGACTGACAGTTGGGACAATAGAACGTAGCTCTTTGATTAATAGTAACTTTTACTATTGCCTCTTCACAATTTTTACATTTTTGGCCGCTTCGCCCATAAACATTTAATTTAATTTTGAAATATCCTGGACTGCCATCAGCTGAGTAAAAATCTTTTAAAGTTGTGCCACCCATTTTAATTGCGTATCTAAGCACCTTCTTTATTGACTTAACAAGCTCATAACAATCGTCCATAGAGATTTTACTTGCTGATTTATCAGGTCTTATTTTTGCAAGAAAGAGGCTTTCAGAAGCGTAAATATTACCAACACCAACAATTTTCTTTTGATCCATAATTACTTTTTTAATATTTAAATTGCTTTTACTACAAACATCAAAAAGATAGCTTTTGTTAAATGATTTAGACAAAGGCTCAACACCAAGATTTTTTATAAGTTTGTGATTTTTAAAATTATTTGTTAAATGAATAGATCCAAATCTTCGCGGATCATTAAAAATTATTTTTTCTTTAGAAAAAATTAACTCAGCATGATCGTGCTTCATGAAAAAATTGTTTTTAATTTTTTGGATTCTTAGTTTTCCAGACATGCCCAAATGAATCATTAAAGACGAGTCTTCAAAATGAATCAGTATATACTTTGCTCTTCTTTCTATTTCTTTAATTTTTTTATTTTTATTAGCTAACTCAACCTTATCAGCCACTTTCCAACGAAGATTTTTATTGTGAACAATGATTTCTTTAAGAGTTTTATTTTTAAATTTACTAATTGCTCTTACGGTTGTTTCAACCTCTGGCAATTCAGGCATGATTTAGTTAAGTAAGTTATTTATTTCAACAATATCACTTGGGCTAATTGTTCCAGCCGCCAAAGCTAATCTTAGATTGGCAAGAATATAATCATATTTAGCATTAGCAAGATTTTTTTCAGCACTATAAAGATTTTTCTCTGCTTGTAGCAAATCAACTATATTTCTTGTTCCAACCTTATAACCAACTTGTGTGGCTTCTAAGGCACTAGTTGCAGAGATAACAGCCTGTTCTTGTGCAGTCACATTAGCAACTAGCGTTACAACATTTGAAAACTGTGATCTTACTTCTTGGATAATTCTTCTTTCTGTGAACAACGAGTTTTCATCCGCTTCATTGTATTGAGAATATGCTTGTTTTCTTCTAGAACTCACAGCCCCACCTTGGAAAATTGGGATACTCATCTGAATTGCATAGTTTCGTCTTCCCGTAACAGCAGGAACCGGAATTCCTTGACCATTTATTTCAAATCCTTCGTAATTAAATTGGTTTGTTTCTGATTCAGATCCTGAACCTACTATATCTATTTTAGGAAGATGATTTGATGCTGCACTTCTTGCATTGCTTTTGGCTGCATCTTTCCTTAAGTAAGCTGCTTTAAGTTGATAGTTATTCTCTAATGCTGTTTTCACCCAATCTTCTTTTGAATTTGGAAATGGAGAGGAGACACTTAAATTTTCACCCAATTCATCAAGCGAGAAAATTTCCCTACCAATCAAAGCATTAAGAGCCTCTCTTGCTGAGAAGAGATTACCTTCGTTATTAATTCTTGCTGCCTTGCTCAGGTCAAATGCCAGCTGAGCTTCTTGAACACCTGTTATAGCTGATAAACCAACCTCATATCTTTGCTGAGCCTGATCTAATTGTTTTTTAATTGCCTTTTCTTCTGAAATAGATGCATTAAGGTTATCTATTGCCCTTAGAACTCCAAAATAAAGCTCAGCAGTTCTTAGTAATAAATTTTGTTGCTGATATGCAAAATCTGCTTCAGCAGCATTTGTCAAAGATTTAGATCTTTTAAAATTAAACCAAGTATCTAATCTAAAAAGCGGCTGAGATATTCTTGCTGACTTAGAAAAAGAATTATATTCCTGTTGAAGTATGTCATTTTGATAGTACTCATTCCAATTAGTTGAACCACTAAGAGTTATGCTTGGAAGAAGAGCAGCTCTTCCTTGAACAACTATTTGCTTATCAGCCAGATACGAGTACTCAGCTGATTTATATGTTGGATCATTTTCAAGAGCTTCGTTATAGATTTCTAAAATATTTTCTGAATACAGCGGTATGCAACAAAGAGAAACTAACAATAATTTGTTGACTATTTTAATATGCATTTTTCTATTCTAACTCATTTAATGTGTGCAGTGTAAACATTATAAAAATTATTACAATATTGTACTCAAATAAAACGTTTTTTTTATTTGTATGGAGTAGAATATCAAATAAAAAACTTTTATGAAAAAGTATATAAACAAAAGTTTTTACATATCAATTCAAAAGGCAAATTAGATTGGCCAAGAATACATACGACTCAAAAGCAATAGAAGTTCTTTCTGGATTAGATCCTGTTAGAAAAAGGCCAGGCATGTATACAGATACTTCATGCCCTAACCATTTAATTCAAGAAGTTTTAGACAACTCTGTTGATGAAGCTATTGCAGGCCATTGCTCAAATATTAAAATAAAAATTCAAAAAGATGGTTTCATAAGCATATCTGATGATGGAAGAGGCATGCCAATAGACGAGCATCCAGAACATAAACTCAGCGGAGTTGAACTAATTTTGTGCAAATTACATGCTGGAGCAAAATTTTCTGGAGAAGAATATAACTTTTCTGGAGGACTTCATGGTGTTGGAGTTTCAGTTGTAAATGCTTTATCAGAAACTTTAGAGGTTTTTGTTAAAAGGGACTCAAAAGAATACTCTATGAAGTTTAAAAATGGAGATAAGAAAACAGATCTTAAACCTATTGGTGATGTTGGATTGAGAAATACTGGAACAACAATTAAATTTAAACCAAACGAAAAATATTTTGAATCAAATGAAATAAGGTTAAAAGAATTAAAACATTTACTTAAAGCTAAAGCAGTTCTATGTCCTGGACTAACAATCGAATTTCAAAATGATAATAAAAAAGATCCAAAAATTAAATGGTTTTTTGAGGATGGACTTAAGAGTTATTTAGAAGAAGAATCGGAAGGCGTTGATTTAATTCTTGAAGAATCAATTGTTTCTTCAAAAGACACTAAAACTCAGGAGGTGGAATTTGTAGTAAATTGGGCTGGAATGCCGCCAAAAAATAAACTTGATGAGACATATGTTAACTTGATTCCAACTGCACAAGGTGGATCACACTTAAATGGTTTTAAAGCAGGTCTTTTAGATGCATTAAAAGAATTCTGTGAATACAGAAGTCTTCTTCCCAAGGGATTAAAATTAAATGCTGATGACGTAATGAATAATGCGATATTTATTGTTTCATCTAAAATGCAAAATCCTCAATTTGCTGGACAAACAAAAGAACGCTTAGATTCAAAAGATCATATGTCATTTGTAAGTAGCTCTACTAAAGATGTTCTTAGCATTTGGTTTAATAAACATACCGAAGAGGGAGAAAGAATTGCAGAGCTTGCAATTATTTCTGCACAAGCTCGAGCAAAAGCATCATCATCTGTTGAAAGAAAGAAGACTTTTAAAGGCCCAGCTCTTCCAGGTAAACTATCCGACTGCAACAGCGAAGATTTAAACAAAACAGAATTATTTTTAGTCGAAGGAGATTCAGCTGGCGGATCTGCAAAACAAGCTAGAGAAAGATCTTTTCAAGCAATTATGCCTCTTAGAGGAAAAATACTTAATACATGGGATTTAGAGAGTGAGGAAATAATAAAATCACAAGAAATAAAAAATCTTTCAACGGCAATTGGTGTTTTACCTGGTAACGTTGATATTTCCTCTTTAAGATATGGAAAGATATGTATTTTAGCAGACGCAGATTCAGATGGATTACATATAGCAACTTTGTTATGTGCCTTATTTTTAAGGCATTTTAAACCTCTTGTTAATGAAGGAAGAATTTTTATAGCAATGCCTCCTTTGTATAGGATTGATTGTGGTAAAGACGTTTTGTATGCTTTGGACGAAAAGCAAAAAGATAAAGCTGTGAAAGAATTTAAGAGTAAAAAAGGTAAGCCAAAAATAAATATCCAGCGATTTAAAGGACTTGGGGAAATGAATCCTTCTCAGCTAAGAGAGACTGTCATGGATCCTGACACAAGGCAGCTTGTAAGATTATCGATTTCAGCTACTGATAATGCAAACGCTATGATGGATCTCTTGTTATCAAAAAAGAATGCGCCAGCAAGAAAAGAATGGCTTGAAAAGAAAGGCTCATTGGTGAGGATGTAAAAATGGGAAAAGATCAATTTGACTCCATTAGCCTTAAAAAATATGCAGAAGAGTCATATCTTAATTATGCAATGTATGTCATTTTGGATAGGGCTCTTCCAAATGTAGGTGATGGTTTAAAACCTGTTCAAAGAAGAATTCTATACGCAATGTCAGAATTAGGACTAGATGCATCATCCAAATATAAGAAATCTGCTAGAACAGTAGGTGATGTGATTGGTAAATTTCATCCACATGGTGACAGTGCTGCATATGAAGCAATGGTTTTAATGGCACAAAATTTTTCTTTTAAATATCCATTAGTTGATGGTCAAGGGAATTGGGGATCTCAAGATGATCCTAAATCCTTTGCTGCTATGAGATATACAGAGTCCAAGTTAACAAATTTTGCAAATTTATTAATCTCTGAGCTTAAGGCGGGTACAGTTGATTGGCAACCAAATTTTGACGGCTCTTTATTAGAACCAGTAATTTTTCCATCAAAAATTCCTATAATCCTTTTAAATGGAACTTCTGGAATTGCTGTCGGTATGGCAACAGATATACCATCTCACAACATTAACGAAGTAATTGAGGCAACAATTAGAATTCTTGAAAAACCAAAATCAGATTTAAATGATTTATTAAAGATTATTAAAGGCCCTGATTTTTCTAATGATGCGCCTATAGTTGCTAGCCCAGAAGAGTTACACGAGATGTATTTAACTGGCAGAGGAGGTTTTAAAATCCAATCCCAATGGAAGCAAGAAAAAAATCAAATAATAATTAATGCTTTGCCATATCAAGCCTCTGGCTCAAAAATTCTAGAGCAAATCGCAGAACAAATGCTTAATAAAAAACTTCCCATGGTTATAGATTTATCAGATGAAGGAGATCATATGGAACCTGTAAGGTTAGTGATAACTTTAAAATCAAATCGTGTTAATGCTGAAGACGTTATGAATCATCTCTTTGCATCTACTGACCTTCAAAAAACCTATAGGATGAATATGAATCTGATTTCTTTGAAAGGTGGGCCTAAAGTATTTTCGCTCGTAGATTTATTAAAAGAATGGTTAACATTCAGAAAAGATACTGTTAAAAGAAAGTTAGAACATCGATTAGATCAAGTTAATGACAGGCTTCATATACTTGAAGGCTTACTAACCATATTTATTGACTTGGATAAAGTAATAAAAATTATTCGCAAATCTGATGAACCTAAAAAAGAACTTATCAAGGTTTTTAAATTATCTGAGATCCAAGCAAATGCTATTTTAGAGATAAAACTTAGACAGCTTGCAAAACTAGAGCAATTAAAATTAGAAAATGAAAGGAACGAATTAGTAAATGAAGAAAATGAAATTGAGAAAATACTAAAATCTAAGTCTAGATTAAAAACACTAATCAAGAATGAATTAAATGAATTAAAAGATTCCTTTGGTGAGGACAGGAAGTCACCAATTATTGATTCTACTGATGCAAAAGTCTTCTCTGAAGAAGAGACTATCGTAACAGAGCCTGTGACGATCGTGTTGTCTAAAGCAGGATGGATTAGAAGTGCAAAAGGTCATGAAATTGATCCACAAACATTGTCCTTCAGGGGGGAAGATTCATTACAAGATTTTGCTAGAGGCAAAAGCAATCAATTAGCAGTTTTCATAGATTCAAATGGAAAAGCTTACTCAATTGCTAGTCATACACTTCCATCAGCAAGAGGAATGGGGGAACCAATTACTGGCAGATTGAATGCGGATTCTGGAGTTCAGTTTATTTCCTCAGTTATCGGCAAGGAAGGAGATAAATTTTTAATAATGAATACTGCAGGATATGGTTATATCTCTGAGTATCAAAATATGATTTCAAATAAGAAAACCGGTAGGGCATTTATGAAATTACCTGATCATGCAAAGATGCTCAAGGCTATTCCAGTCAAAGCAAATCATACTCATATAGCTTCAGTATCTAATATAGGTAAATTGTTAATTTTTAAAATTGATGAGCTTCCAATTTTAGGTAAAGGAAAGGGCAATAAAATAATCAATATACCTAAAGATAGGTTATCTAGCGGAGAAGAGTTCATGGCTCATGCACAACTTCTTGCTGATGAAAGCTCTTTAAGAATAGAGGTTGGGAAAAGGTCAGTAACCTTAAAACCAAAAGATTGGTCTGAATATATTCTCAGTAGAGCTAAACGAGGAAAGAAAGTCGGTAAGCTAATTAATATTGAAAGATTAATAGAAGAAGCAAAACCCTCAAAAGATAACTCTCAATAAAATAAGTAAGGATTTATATATTGGTTGCAGTTGATAGATTAGACGATTCAAATTATATAATCTCATTGAGTCCTAACAGCTCATTAGTTGGGATTTATAGAATTATTTTTCTAGCAAGCATCACTTTTGTTTGTGGAGGAATTGCAACAATATTTTATTTCTTTGGAGCAGCATTAATACTTCCATTTGCCGGTATTGAGCTAACGATTTTATTTATTGCATTTTATTTAAGTTTTAGATGGAGTAGTAAAAAAGAAAAGATTTACATTTCTCAAGAGATTGTAAAGATTGAAAAAGGTATTAATAAAGCAGAATATTTATGGGAAGAATTTAGAACTTTTACATCTTTTCAAATAAAAAGGGATAAAGATAAATCTTTGAGGTTGAGTTTTAGATCTAAGGGTAAGGATGTATTTGTTGGGGATTTTCTTAACGAAGATGACAAGATCTTATTAAAAGATTCAGTGACTAAAATTATTGAAGATCTAAATAGAATATAGTTATGCTTTCCAGTTTGGCAATTTCTTTTTTACCTGAATTAACTTAAGTTTTTTAATACTAGGAATTCCATTCTTAAATCTTGGATAAGCCTCGCCCTTTATTAAAGGACTAAGATATTCAATAGCCTTTGAATTTACATCAAAGCCATCTTTAGAAATATATGATTTAGGTAACTTCTTTTCAAGATTAGCAATTTTAGATAAAGGAGCTGGCTTAATTTTCCAGGTATATTTCTTACCTTTACCTCTTACAATAACTGGCATAACACCATTCATACCTTTTATAGCATACCTAACAGCATTAATTCCAACGGCTTCTGCATGAAGTAAATCTGTTTTAGAAGCAATATGTCTAGCACTTCTTTGAAGATAGTCTGAAACAGCCCAGTGATTTTTTAATTTTAATTTTTTAGATATTAAATTTGCAAGGTATGGCGCAACTCCACCAAGCTGAACATGACCAAAAGCATCTTTTGTATTAGATTCAGTCAAAAATTTTCCCTTACTATTTTTAACACCTTCTGAGGTTACAATGACGCAATAGCCTTTTGATTTAACTATATTATTTACTTTTGATAAAAATTTTTTTTCATTAAAAGTTACTTCAGGAAGTAAAATAATGTGAGGGGCATCGTCTTTTGAAACTCTAGCTAGGGCTGAAGATGCGGCCATCCAACCAGCATGCCTACCCATAACTTCCAAAATAAATACTTTTGTAGATGTTTCTGACATAGAAGCGACATCTAAAGAGGCCTCTAAAGTTGAAGTAGCAATATATTTTGCGGCCGATCCAAAGCCAGGACAACAATCTGTTACGACAAGATCATTATCAACAGTCTTTGGAATAGCGATACAGCTTATTGGATAACCAAGATTTTGACTTATTTGTGAAACTTTAAATGCTGTGTCAGCAGAGTCATTACCTCCATTATAAAAGAAGTAACCAATATTATGTGCTTTGAAGACCTCTACTAGTCTTATGTACTCCTTTTTATTTTCTTCAAAACTTTTGAGTTTTATTCTGCATGAACCAAAAGCTCCTCCCGGAGTTGTTTTTAATGATTTAATTGTTGCTAAAGTCTCTTTTGAAGTATCAAATAATTCTTCTTTAAGTGCGCCAAGGATACCATTTTTGCCAGCATAAACTTTTCCAATCTTTGATTGATACTTTTTTGATTCAAGAATTAACGCAGCAGCGGTTGCATTTATTACTGATGTCACTCCGCCAGATTGGGCATAAAATGCATTTTTTTTCATTATTTCTCCGCTTAAGCTTTGAATAAAATTCTAGTGACGTATTATAACTAATATGAGAATACATATCCTAGGGATTTGCGGAACCTTTATGGCTGGTTTGGCACAAATACTTAAGGAATCCGGTCATCAAGTATCTGGATCTGACATACAATTCTATCCCCCAATGTCTAAATATATAGATGATATAGGAATTAAAACAATTCAAGGTTACAAAAGAGAAACACTCCCTGATGCTGATCTATATGTTATAGGAAATGCATTATCAAGAGGAAACGAGTGTGTTGAAGAAATTCTTGATAAGAATCTTCCCTTTATTTCTGGACCTGAAATACTAGGAAAAGAATTAAAAGGCAGAAATGTTTTTGCAATATCTGGTACTCATGGAAAAACTACAACTTCGTATATGCTCGCTCACATATTTTTAGATCAAGGAAAGGATATAGGATATCTTATTGGAGGTATATCTGAAGGCTTCGAAAACTCTGCAAAGCTTGGAAATGATCCTATATTTGTAATAGAGGCAGATGAATACGACTCTGCATTTTTTGACAAACGATCAAAATTTATTCACTACTCACCATCAAATTTAATAATAAATAACATTGAATTTGATCATGCTGATATTTTTAATGATATTGAAGACATAAAAAGACAATTTCATCACTTAATTAAGATCATTCCAACATCTGGAAATATCATTTTCTTTAACAATGACGTTAATACTTCAGAAGTTCTTAATAGAGAGTCTTGGTGCAAAAAAATAGCAATAGATTCTGGTGATATAAAAATAGATTTTGAATCCAAGAGTCTTAAAATTGATAACGACGAATTTTCTTTAGAGGAACTTCCTCTAATAGGCGAACATAATTTTAGAAATTATGTGTCTGCAATTTTAGCAGCTCAAATTGAAGGTGTTAGTATAAATGCTTCTATAAATTCCTTAAAAAAATTCAAAGGTGTTAAAAGAAGAATGGATTTTATTATCGAGTCATCAAATATTTGCATATATGATGATTTTGCTCATCATCCAACAGCCATTAAGCTTTCTTGCAGGGCTATTAAAAATAAATTTCCAAGTAAAAAAATATTGGGTATTGTAGAGCTTGGATCTAACACAATGTCTTCAGGTTATCATAAAGAAAATTTGATCAACTCATTTGAATTGCTTGATGAGACCCTACTACTTGATCCTAATAAAAAATATAAATATGGAAATGTTTTTGATTCGGATAAAAGTCTTATTAAACACTTAAAAGAAATTATTTTTGAATATGATATTATTTTGATTATGACTAACAAAGACAGTCAAAAATTTATTAAACCTATAGTGAAGCACCTTGAAAAAAAATAATTTACCAGTTTTCCCACTTGGTTTGGTTGCTTTGCCTGGGACAATTCAGCATTTACAAATTTTCGAACCTAGGTATGTAAATATGGTCAAAGAATGCATGGAAAAAGATCAAGGATTTGTAATAGTTTTCCAAAAGCAAGCTCTAAAAAATGATGACTATGAAATATCCAAGAAAGGCTCTTATGTAGAAATAATTGATTTTAATAATCTCCCTAATGGATTGCTTGGCATAACAGTTAAGTCAATAAATAAGGTGTCAATTAAAGATTTAACTCAACTTCAAGACGGTCTTCATATAGCAGAAATAAATCCCTTAGTTGATCCTGAGGTTGATGACCAAGCTTTGTTAGCAGAGTTTCCAGAAATAACTAATATTCTAAATCAGTTAGTAAAGCATCCAAGAATAATTGATATGCCTATTGAAGTTGACTTCAACTCTGCTGATTCGGTCGCATATCATCTTGCAGGATTAATTCCTATTCCATGGTCGCATAAACAAAGCTTGTTGGAGGCATTTGATGCGTCACAAAGATTCACGATTCTCTCAAAATATATTGAAGAAATTTCGTCAAATTGAGACTTAAACCTCTAGCGGAGGCTTATTTGATTTTTTTCTAAGCCAATTTATTGTCTTTAGCACACTTGGTATTGCAATAAATTTTCTTTCAATAAAATATTTTCCAGGATAATTGCTTAACATTAACCCTATGATGATGGTAAATAAGCCTTGACCTGGAAGAACTAGCATTAAAATCCCTCCAATTATAAGAATATAACCAACTATATTTTTGATGATAATGGATATTAACCAAGTTAAGGGATAACTAGATTGATATTTATTTCTTTTATCCTCAATAAAATAATCACTTGGTATGAGCGCAACTAACCATTTAATACTAATTAAACTAAATATGAAGACTAAAAATGATATCGATCCAAGCCAGAGAATAAAATTTTTATAGTTTAAAATTATTCCGCTTATTTGATCGATTAGATTATTTTCCAAAAATTCCTTACCTTTTTTAACTGTTTTCATTTAGTATATCAATTACTAAATTTAAATAAAAAAATACTATTCGATTTAAAACTTTAACTTAATTTTGCCTAAAAAAAGTCTTTCACAAATTTGTAACAAAAGTCTTGCAGACAGTAAGGTAGAAAATTTATTAACTCTAGATGTAAAAAATATTTCTTCTTTTGCAGATGAAATAGTAATAGCTACCGCATCTTCTAATCGTCATGCAACCTCAGTATCAGAAAAGTTAGTAGATTGTCTTAAATCAAATAAATACAATATTTTAGGAGTTGAAGGAGAGATCGAATCTGGATGGATCTTAGTAGATTGTGGTTATGTGATTGTAAATATCATGAGACAGGAGCAAAGAGATTTTTATGACCTTGAAGGATTATGGGGAGCAAGGACTCTTCTCAAAGAAAATAATTAATGCTTATTAAGATAATTAGTATTGGTAATAAACTAAATTCCTGGGAATCTGAAAGCATACAACATTATAAGAAACAAATGCCAAAAAATTTTAAAATTGATTTCATTAACTTAAAAAGTCAACAAAACCCTAAATACTCTAAAAAAGAAGTTATTAAAAAAGAGTCAGAGTTATTAATCTCTAAAATCTTAGAAGATGAATTTGTAGTAGCATGTGATTCAATGGGAGAACTAACTGATAGCGGTGAATTTAGTTGTTTATTAAAAAGTTGCCAAGAAATGAATAAGACAATTTCATTTATAATAGGGGGCTCCTTTGGACTATCTGAAGAGATAAAGAGTAAGGCTGATAAAATTTTTTCTGCATCCTTACTAACTTTTCCACATAGATTATTCAGACTGATTTTAGTGGAACAAATTTTCAGAGCTCATACAATAATAAGCAATATGCCTTACCACAAATGATTGATATAAACGAAAGATTCTCAGAAAAGAAAAATTTTTTTAATAGACTAATTTTTGTTTATATTTTCTTTGCATGCCTTTTTTTATATCTCATATATAAAACTTTTTCTTTGCAAGTTTCAAGCTTCACTGATTATGAAATTGCCTCTTTAAAAAACAAGACTAGAGAGGTTTTAATTCAACCAAGAAGAGGAATTATATACGACAGAAATGGTGAAATAATTGTCAATAATGTACCTAGTTATAATCTTATTATTAATCCTTCTGCTATTAATGACCTTAATAGCACTTTATCAGATATAAAAAAAATTATAGATTTATCCGACTTAGAAATTAAGAATGCGCAAGATAATTTTTCATTAAAAAAGAAACTAAACAGAGAATTGATTTTAAAAACAAATCTTACTAATGAAGAAATTGCAAAATTTGAAGTTAGAAAGTATAGGTACCCAAATTTATTTATAGCTGAGAGATATTCTAGAGAAAATATGTATCCATATTTATTTTCTCATTCAGTGGGCTATGTTGGATCTATTAATGAAGAAGGTCTTCAGGATATTTTATCTTCTCAAGATTTAAAACCAAGAGAAACAATATTTAAGTACTCAAATGGATATTTGAAAGGAAAGACAGGCCTCGAGAATATTTATGATAAACAATTGCGAGGTTTCTTTGGCAAAAGAATTTATGAAGTGGATGCAAATGGAAGATTTTTGGAAGAAAAGGAAACCATAGATTCAATTGACGGAAAAGACATATATACATCTCTAGATTTAACAGCTCAACAAGTAGCATACAATGAATTGAATAATAGAAGAGGCGCTGTTGTTGCAGTTAATTTAGAGAATGGAGCAATATTAAGTTATGTTAGTTCACCCTCTTTTTCAGTAAACGATATCACCAATGGACTATCGCAAAAAGAATTTAACAAATTACTTAATGATAATGACAAACCTTTTTTTGATAGGGCTGGTCAAGGTAGATATTCACCAGCATCAACTATAAAACCTGCTATAGGGCTCTTTGGCTTGGAGAAAGATCTCATCGATTGGCAATATACAATTGATGATATTGGTTTTTTTGTACTTCCTGAAGATGGAAGAATTTACAGAGGTTGGAGGAAGGATGGTCATGGCATCATAAATCTTCAAGATGCAATTATTGAGAGCTCAAATACATTTTTTTTCTCACTAGCATATCAAACAGAAGTTAACGAATTGATTGAATATCTATCAAATTTTGGTTTTGGAAAAAATATTTGTCTTGATTGTTTTTATCCTGATAAAGGCCTCCTGCCTAGTCCTGCTTGGAAAATGAACACACACAATTTTGGATGGTTTAAAGGTGATACTGTTAACTTAGGTGTTGGCCAAGGCTACCTAAGCGCAACTCCACTTCAGTTAGCTTATTACTCTTCATTTCTTGCAAACAAAGGAAGCTTAAATAATTTTTCTTTTGTTCAAAATAACAAAGATGCGATCAGAAATAATTTCATAACTAATAATATTAATGATGTTGATTGGAAAAAAATTCATGAAAGCATGATTGGAGTTATTGAAAATCCTAAAGGCACTGCTGGAAGATTAAAGAACCTAAAAGAGTATATTATTGCTGCTAAGTCTGGCACTGTAGAACTTGTAAGCACAGAAACAAAAGAAGATTATAAAATTATTCGAGAA
>Ga0209036_1000791_pt1 | contig 13559 bp, 11 predicted proteins | sample MarorgKNORR_S2LV_3_FD_188222 | JGI IMG/M metagenome (GOLD analysis project Ga0209036, IMG submission 188222) | Marine microbial communities from the Southern Atlantic Ocean, analyzing organic carbon cycling - DCM_A/KNORR_S2/LV (SPAdes) (version 2) | ecosystem: Environmental > Aquatic > Marine >... | reverse complement strand
CTCATGCCTCGATTATTTTTGCGATGGAGGCGGTGGTAGGGGTGATCGCCGGTTGGCTGATTCTAAGCGAGCAGTTGTCCCAGCGGGAGTTGACCGGTTGCCTGCTGATGTTTTGCGGGATGGTCATTTCGCAGGTGCCGATCCGTTTCATCCGACTTGGCCTGACGCGGCGCGCCCGGGATTTGGATGACTAAACCTCAGGGGCAATCGAGAACAGTTCGTCCTTCACTAAGTCGCGCGCCTTTTCGATGGGGTCAGCGCTGACGGCGATGGCGCCGGGTTCATCGGCGACCCGAACGAGCATTGTGTCTTCCTCGATCGGGTTCCATCCAGCGTTGTTCAAGACGTGCAGCGCCCGTTTGTACTGATCCACAACGAGCGTAATCACTCCGATGTCGTCAATTTTTTTGGCGTCGAGGGTTTCGATGTTGATTTCATTTCCGTCGAGGGCGGAGGCAAGGGCGGCGGTCAGACCGTGGTAATGATTGTGATTTGTCTCATTGCCTTGAGATGCTGTTGTGATGGTGAACCCGAATGCGAGCCCTGTGCAGTCTGTTTCTACGAACCATTGATGATGACAAATCGCTTTGCTTCGGAAACGGCTTAAGTATGATTTGCCGAGGTGATTTTACGGCTAAATGGCTTGGTTTTGATCCTGTTCGCCCTGATGGCAACGGGCGTCCTCCGCTTGGCCAAGGGGCTGGAATGGCAGGACGGCGCTGGTTATCGCTTGGCCAAACTGCCGGTGCCCGCGCAGGGAAAGGTCGGGTTCACCTCGTTGCCCATCACCCGCATGGGAATCCAGTTCACGAATCGCGTTTCCAAACTGGGCTTGGCCAAGCGCTCCAACCTAACGAACGGCTCAGGTGTTGCTTTGGGCGATGTGAACGGCGATGGGTTGTGTGACATTTATTTTTGCCGGCTCGAGGGAGACAATCAGCTTTATCTCAACCAGGGGAATCTTCGGTTTCAATTGACCCCGAAAGAAAACGGAGCTGCGGCGACCGGTTATCTGACACGAGGTGCGGCGTTTGCAGATCTGGATGGTGACAACGATCTAGACCTGGTACTGACGACTTTCCGCAAGGGCACGCTCTGCCTTAACAACGATGGCAACGGAGTGTTTGCTGATGTGACGAAGGATGTGGGCCTGGAGAGTATGGCTTCCGGGACCTCGGTGGCGCTGGGTGATGTGGACAGGGACGGAGACTTGGATTTGTACGTGGCCAATTTCGGGGAGTTGGCGCTGCTGCGGGATGGGGGATCGTTCGCGGTGCGAAAAGCCGGCGGGAAAACGATCGTGACCGGCCGACACGCGAAACGATTGAAAATCATCAATGGCAAGATCGTTGAATTTGGTGAAGCGGATGCCTTTTATTTGAATAAGGGCAATGGCGAGTTTCAGCGTGTGCCGTGGGCGACTCAATTGTTTCGCAGTCCGGGTGGTGATCCGATAGCGGAGCCAATCGACTTTGGGTTGAGCGTGCAGATTCGCGATATCAATGCCGATGGTCATCCGGATATTTACGTTTGCAACGATTTCCAGACGCCGGATCGATTTTGGTTGAACGATGGGGAAGGGCGGTTCCGGGAACTAGGGCCGACTGCGATTCGTTCCGTTTCGTACGCATCGATGGGGGTGGATTTCGCGGACTTGGACCGAGATGGTCACACTGATTTTTTTGTCGCTGAAATGCTCAGCCGCACACCAATGAATCGGCTACTGAAGATCAGTCCCAATACGCCTCCCCCCCCTCAGCCCGGTGATTCGTTGGATCGATTGCAGGTGCCGCGTAACACGTTGTTTTGGAACCGCGGTGACGGCACGTTCGCAGAGGTGGGACGCTATGCAGGGGTGGAAGCGACAGATTGGTCGTGGCAGCCGGTGTTCATGGATGTGGATCTCGATGGTTACGAAGATTTGCTCGTGACTAATGGACGGCTCCACGATGTCAACGATCGTGATGCGGTGGCACGATTCTCCCGTCTTCCCAAGGCCAAGCGCGAGAAGGTTGGCTCGTTGTACTTCCCGCCGTTTGCGACTGCCAATGTGGCCTATCGCAACCTGGGTAATTTTCGTTTTACTGAAATGGGGCAGGCATGGGGGTTTAATTCGCCCCAGATGTCGCACGGCATTGCGACTGGGGATCTCGATAATGACGGTGACTTGGACCTGGTCATCAACTGCCTCAATCAACCGGCCCTGGTTTATCGAAACGACGCGGTGGCTCCTCGCTTGGCTGTTCGGTTGCGCGGGCTGGCGCCGAACACTCGGGGGATCGGCGCACGAGTAACGGTCGCCGTCGGTAACTTGAGGCAGATGCAGGAGATTATCGCGGGAGGGCGCTATCTTTCCGGCGATCAACCAGTGCGGATGTTTGCGATCAGTGCGGATGCTGTTAATCGATCGATCGAGGTCGCTTGGCCAAGCGGTCGTCGGTCGTTCATCAGTAACCCGGAGCCGAACCACATTTATGAGGTGATCGAGCCAAGCGGAGATGTCCCGGAAGAGCGCTTGGCCAAGCAGCCAGAGGAGCCGTTTTTTGAGGACGCGAGTCGGTTGCTGAATCATGCGCATTCGGAAAATGCCTACGATGATACCGCGCTACAACCGTTGCTGCCCCGGCGGCTTGATCGCTCCGGCCCGGCGCTTGGGTGGTTCGATTACGATGCGGATGGGGATGAGGATCTTTTGATTGGTGCGGGCTTAGGATCGGCGGTTTCGGTGTATCAAAATCTTGGTGATGGCCGTTTTGGGCAGGTACTCAGTGCCTCTGGGCTGAAGGTGCCCGGAGATGTCGTCGGCGTTTCCGGGTGGGTAAGCGGCACGGGAATGCGCCAATGGCTTGCAGCGATTTCCAACTACGAATCTCCACAGGGCAACGCCCAGATGCGTTCTTACCGAAAAAGTGCCGGACTGGGCGTGACCAGCAAGTCGCTGGGCGACACGATGCCGGGGCCGATTGCTGTCGCCGATGTGGATCAAGATGGCGACCTTGATGTGTTCGTCGGTGGCAGGGCTGTTACGGGGCATTATCCGCAGGCGAGTGTGTCCTCGCTTTTTTTGGCATCGGGTCGTGGGTTGGATAGGGCGGAGAGCGCTTTGAGTAACCCTCTTGGCATTGTGAATGGGGCGGTGTTCAGCGACTTGGACACAGACGGCTTCCCGGAGTTGATCGTTGCAACCGAGTGGGGGGCGGTTCGAGTGTTCAAGAATATCGAAGGGCGCTTTGATGAGATGACCGAGGCGCTTGGTTTATCCGGCCTGACGGGGCTTTGGCAGGGAGTGGCGACCGGGGATTTCAACGGGGACGGGTTGATGGATATCGTGGCAACCAACTGGGGGCTAAACTCGGCACTTCGCCCCGATGTGCTCAATCCGCCTCGCTTGTATTTTAATTATTCCGAGTCCAGCGTGCCGACTTCACTGATGCTGGGACTTTGGGATGATGCTTCGTCGGCCTACCTCCCGACTCTGGATCTCTTTTCGATTTTCAAGGGCTACCCGCAATTGCGGGGCGTCTTCCAAACACATCGCGAGTTTGCTTCCTCGGGAGTGTTGAAACTGGTCGACTACCATCCGGCTCCGCCGCAGTCAGTCACCGCCGTGTTGCTGCAGTCTGTGGTATTCCTAAACCGAAAAGAGGGCTTCGAGGCCAAGCCGCTCCACCCGGAGGCGCAACTGGCTCCGGCATTTGGCGTGACAGTGGGCGATCTCAATGGAGACGGCATCGACGACCTTTTTTTGGCGCAAAACTATGCCGCGTTTCCGACCGGCAATGATCGGCTCGATGCCGGCCGCGGGTTGTGGTTGCGTGGGCTTGGACAGGCGAATTTTTCCCCGATGAAGGGGCAGGAATCTGGGGTTACGATTTACGGAGATCAGCGCGCGTGCGCCCTTGCGGATTACGATGCAGACGGGCGTCTGGACCTGGTGGTGACGCAAAGCGGCGGGCAGACCCGTTTGTTTCGAAATAACAAAGCCAAGCCGGGGTTGCGGGTGCGTCTACGGGGAGGCAAGGCCAATCCGGATGCTGTCGGCTCGGCTGTGCGTTTGCTTTTCGGAAGCCCGCCATCCGTTGTTTATGGCACGTGGCGAGAGTGGCAGATGGGTAGCGGCTACGGATCTCAGGACGGCTTGGTCAAGGTCTTGGCCATGCCACAGCCCCCGACTGCAATTGAAGTGCGTTGGCCAAGCGGTAAGACCACGAGGACATCTCTACCGGCAGGATTGAAGGAAATCACTATGGCCGCTGACGGCAAGATCGTTCGCCAAGTGACGCGTTAACACTTGTCCAAGCGCTTGGCCAAGTTTTAGCTGGTGACACATCGCAGGGCCGTTAGAATCCCTCCACCTATTTTTACGCCAAATGAAATCAATCAAATGGATCACCCGTACCGCAGCCCTAGCTGCGGTGTTGTTCGTCGCCCAATCCTCTGCCGAAGCAGGTAAGCCGCCCAAGGGGTTCACTGCGTTATTTAATGAAAAGGATTTGTCTGGTTGGTGGGGGCTCAAGACCGAAGATCCGGCCAAGTGGATGGCCCTCTCGCCCGACAAATTCGCGGAAAAGAAGGCTGCGAGCCTCAAGGATATTGCGAAACACTGGTCCGTTGATGGTGAAGAATTGGTCAACGACGGCCACGGCATGTACCTCACCACCGAGAAAAACTATGGTGATTTTGAGTTGCTCGTCGATTACAAGACGGTGGCCAAGGCCGACAGCGGAATTTACCTGAGGGGAATTCCACAGGTTCAAATTTGGGATTACACCAAAGAGGGAGGCAAGTGGAACATCGGCGCCGACAAGGGGTCCGGCGGTTTGTGGAACAATAGTAAGGGTGCTCCGGGTAAGGATCCTGTCGTGTTGGCCGACAAACCGTTCGGTGAGTGGAACGCATTCCGAATCGTCATGGTAGGTGAGCGTGTTTCAATTTGGCTGAACGGCAAGCTGGTTGTGGACCACGCGAGACTCGAGAATTATTTCAATCGCAAGGGACCATTGCCGCGCACCGGGCCAATCCAATTGCAGACACATGGCGGGGAGATTCGTTGGCGCAATGTGTTCATCCGTGAGATCGGAACGGAGGAGGGTAACAAACTTTTGACCTCAAAAGGGAACGACGGTTTTAAAACAGTTTTCAACGGGAAGAATTTTAAGGGGTGGGGTGGCCCAGTGGACAACTACGTCGTGAATGATGGTACCATCCAATGCAAAAAGGGCAGCGGTGGCACGATCTACTACGACAAGGAGTTATCCGACTTTTCTGTCCGGTTCGAGTACAAGGTGCCTCCGGGCGGCAACAATGGCTTGGCCATCCGCTATCCCGGCAGCGGCGACACAGCGTATGTGGGCATGTGTGAATTGCAGGTGCTGGATGACACCGCCAAGAAATATGCTAAACTTCACCCGGCGCAGTACCATGCCTCCGCCTACGGCATGGTGGATGCCGAGCGCGGTTATCAACGTCCGGTTGGTGACTGGAATTTCCAGCAAGTCACGGTTGTGGGTTCCACGATCACCGTCGAGATGAACGGCACGCGGATACTTACGGCTGACTTGGCAAATGTGGAAAAACCGATGTACGACATCAACAAATTCAAGGGACGCCTTCGCAAGTCTGGATTCTTTGGATTTGCTGGGCACGGGGATGCGGTTTCCTTCCGCAACGTACAGATTAAATCGCTGAAATAACGGGACATGCCTAATTCACAGGGCATGAAGAGCCCTCCCTTACACCGGTTCACAAAGGTGATTTTCACTATCGGGCCGGCAACGGTCGATGTGGATGTATTGCGGCGCATGATCCGAAAGGGGGTTGATGTTTGCCGCATCAACATGGCGCACGCGTCACATGACTGGACGCTGAAAGCCGTTGCCGCAGTCCGTGAAGCCTCCGAGGCGGAAGGTGTTGGGGTGGCGCTCTTGATGGACATTAAGGGGCCGGAAGTGCGGACTGGCCATGTCGATACACCGGTCGAGTTGGCCAAGGGGCAATTTATCGATCTCACCCAGTCTGCGGAAGCCGCACCGGATGGGGACATCCCTGCGGTGGACATCAATTATCCCGCGTTGATCGATGAGGTGGATGTCGGGGATGTGCTATTGATCGACAGTGGGTTGATGCGCTTCGAGGTGGAGGAACTGTTGATCGATCGACTCCGTTGCCGTGTGGTGATTCCCGGAAGCATGGGGAGTCGACGGCATATCAACATCCCCGGAAAGAAGATCAACCTGCCGGCGATGACAGAGAAGGACGTGGCCGACGCAAAAGTGGGCATAGAGGCAGGGGTTGATTTTTTCGCGCTTTCATTTGTGAGAGAGGCGAGCGATGTGATGGAGTTGAATCAGTTTCTCAACGACCATGGTTCACTGGCCAAGGTGGTGTCCAAGATTGAGGATCAAAGTGGGATCGCCAACCTGGGCGAAATCATCGAGGTGTCTGATGCGTTAATGGTCGCTCGAGGTGACCTTGGCATCGAGGTGCCTTACGAGGAATTACCGATCATCCAGATGCAGGCGGTGGATGCCGCGTTGGTTGCCGGCATACCGGTCATAATGGCGACGCATCTGCTGGAGTCGATGACTGAGTCTCCCATGCCGACCCGCGCGGAAATAACTGACGTCTCCAATTCTGTTTTCGAGTGGGTTGATTGCGTGATGCTTTCCGGGGAAACAAGTGTGGGCAAGTATCCGGTGGAGTGTGTCAATGTGCTGAATAAAATCACGCGGAACGTAGAACAATACGCTCACCGTGACGGGTTTAATCAATCGTTGACGCTCACCACCACACGCGAAAAGTTAATGAAATCGGCCGTGATAATGGCTCGGGAACTGGGTGGCGTTGGGATCGTAGTCTATTCCTCAAGCGGATTGCATGTCCGGACGCTGTCCGCGCTCCGACCGCACGGTTGCCCGATTTTTGTGTTTACCGAGAAAGAGCAGATTCTGCGTGAGTCCAAGTTGCTCTGGGGTGTGACGGCATTTTTGACTGAGTTCCGTGACAGCCAAGAGGCCACCATCGCGGCTTCCATCTATCAATTGCAGTCGGAGGGATTCGCAGAGAAAGGGGATCAGTTAATTATTGTACCCAACCTCCTGTTTGGGGGTGTGAACATGATTCAGATCCGTGACGTTTAACGCTTGGCCAAGCGGTTGGCCAGCGTCACTTTTCCTTCTTCAATTTCTCGACCTGATCTTTCGAAAGCACCTCCGGCTTGGCTCCCTGTTTGAGTTCCGAGCTGGAGGGGATGCGAACGACGTTGCTGGTCACAGGTTTTCTCGTGGGAGTTGAAGTTTGCCCGACGCTTTCGGAGGAGATCAATTCGATCTCAAAACGCAGAGTGGAGTAGGGGGGGATTTTCAACCCCTTGCCTCTTGACCCGTAGGCCAATTCTTGTGGGACGGCAATTTCCCACTTGGATCCGGGCTTCATCATCGTCAGCGCCTCGGTCCAGCCGGGAATCACCCTGCCCACAGCGAAGGTGCTGGGTTTATTTCGCGAATAGGAACTGTCGAATTCCTTGCCGTCCAACGTCCAGCCTCGGTAGTGCACCACTGCCCGGTCATTTCTGCCGGGTGAGTTTCCTTTGCCTGGCTTGATGACCCGGTACTGGAGTCCGCTTGGAGTGGTTTTGACGCCGGGCTTCTTACGATTGGCTGCAAGGTAATCATCGCCTTCCTTTTTAGTTTTGATTCCAGCCGCATCGCGCTTGGCCTTGGCCTTAGCTTGATAATCTTCCCAGGCCTGTTTTAAGACCTCGTTCGCATCTTCTTTGGTAAGCAACGTGGTATCATCTGCATAGGCTGCCTTGACGCCAGCGAGAAACAGGTCGAAATCAATTTCCATTTCTTTGGACCCAAAATCGCTGCCGATCTGCATACCCACGGCATAGCTGAAACGCTCGGTAAGGGTGGTGGGAGTCTTGACGTCGGCGGCGAAACAAGTCGTGCCGATGGCCAGAGTGAATAGTAGTAGTTTTTTCATGAAAGTGTTTAGTTGAGATTAGTTGCCCTCGAGGCCGCCTCGGAGGTCGAAGCGCGCCCCTTCCTTGGTGCTGCGAACATAAATCTGACCGTTGCTGTATGCTGCGTGTGTCCAGCATTTGCCGTCGATGGCCTTGAATCGGCCGATTTCACTGTATGCCTTGGGAGTGGCCTTGGAGATGACGACTTCGCCGGCGTCGCTGGTGGCGATGAGTTTGCCATCAACGAGGATGACACCGCCCGGGCCAAAGCCGGACTTGGACCACTTGATTTCGCCGGTGGCCAACTCGACGCATTTGAGCGGGCCGTCACCGTATTCCTTGAATTGGAACATGCCGTAAAGATGGCCGTCGATGCAGACCGGAGTGCTCCAGTGGTTCATCAGTTTGTTCGGTTTGCGCCAAATTTGCTTCGTGGAATATTCACCGCCATTTTTGCTGACACGATAAGCCGCAGCTCCAACACCGTATCCGGCGGAGCAATAAACGATATCACCTTCGACGATGGGTGAAGCGGCGGATGAAATCTTGAACGGATGAGCGGCGCGCCAAAGAACATCCCCACTTTTGGTGTTGCAGGAGACTAATCCTTTTTGCGTGAAAAAGATGACCTGTCGTTCACCGTGTATCTCGGCAATAATGGGGGTTGCATGAGTCATTTGGTCGCTCTCTGTGCTCCAGACGGTATCCCCTGAAAGTTTGTTGATCGCAAGGAGTGATTGATCCTCTCCGCCGCCACAGACAAAAACGAGATCTCCATCGATGATCGGCGCGGCGGCATTTTGCCAGCGAATCGACTTGGCCTTGTGTTTCCTGACGAGGTTTACGGTCCAGAGGTTGCTGCCGTTTTTGGCATCGAGACTGTGAAGAGTTAGGCGGCCATCGAGGATGTAAACTCGATCCCCGTCACTGGAGGGCGTTGACCTTGGTCCGTCACCACCCTTGTTGTTTCGGGCACCGCTGTTTCCTCCTCCATCGTACTTCGCGATGTTCAAAACTTGGCTCCATAGTTTTTTCCCCGTGTCCCCATCGAGGGCGAGGCAAACTTCGCGATCTACCCCGTCAACTTCCTCCATGACGATCGTGAAGGCTCGCCCCTTGGCCACGGCGAACGACGCAAACCCGAGGCGTGTTGGCTCTTTCCATACGGCCTTCACACCTCCGCTTGGCCAAGCGGGGATGTTAAGTTTTTCCGAGGAAGATCCGTCGAAATTAGGGCCGCGATATTGCGTCCAGTCTCCGCCTTGAGTGGTCGTTGCGCCGATTGTCAGTGCGAATGCGATGAATCCGTTTTGGAGCGTCTTTTTTTGCATGAAAGTAATTGAGTTAGTATCCCTTGATGCGGGCGGGAATGTAGAAACAGGGCCGATTTGCGGCAAGACTTTTAGTCGAGGCCAAGCCGCTTCACTAACTCGAGGGCGGCAACCTCGTAGGAGGCAGAACCAGCACTGTACGGATCGTAATGCAGGATCGGTTTGCCGTGGCTGGGGGCTTCGGCAACGCGAGTTGCTCGGGGAATCACTGTCCGAAAAACCTTATCACCGAAGTGTTCGCGGACTTCACCCACGACCAGTCGGGACAGGTTTGTCCGACTGTCGAACATGGTCATTAATACGCCGATTAGCTCCAGCCCCTTGTTCACGCCGGAGGTTTTTAATTGATCCATCAGGTCGGTGATTGAGCTGATGCCCTCGAGTGGATAGTACTCGCACTGGAGCGGGATCAGGATTCCATCGGCGGCGATCAGGACACTCAGCGTCAGTTTGCCCAGCGATGGGGGGCAGTCGATCAGGATGACATCGTAGTCATCTCTCTTCGTGACCGGAGCCAATGCATCTTTCAGCCACGTCAAGTGGCGGTCGGATTTTTTTTGCGACTTGGTGCCGGCGGTTTCAAATGAAAGTCGCGCCAACTCCACCTCGGCGGCGCAGAGATCAAACTCGCTGGGAATTAGGGAGATACCTTCGAACTCGGTTTTGACGATTTGGTTTTCGAGTTTGCGTTCACCAAGTAAGACCGGGTAAAGGCTGGCGTTTGGTGTTTTCTCATGGCCAAGCCCGCTTGTGCAGTTGGCCTGGGCATCCATGTCTATTAGCAACACGCGTTTGCCAATGGTGCCGAGGCAGGCGGAGAGGTTCACCGCCGTCGTGGTTTTACCGACCCCTCCCTTTTGGTTGGCTATGGCGATGACCCTCGGCACTGGGCGATTAAAGGGAAGGGGTGAATCAATTTCAAGTTATTCGCTCACTTGGCTGCGTTTTGCGCGGCGATGAATCCAATCTGGCCGGGAATATTTCTCCCCGGCCAGGCGTTGAACTTTGCCGGCATCAATCGGAGGTGCCTGCCCCCCGCATAGCCACGATTGGCCAAGCGCCTGTTTCACTACTTCGGGTGTTAATGGAATGTTCCGGCAAAACGTTTCGTGACTGCGGCCCTCGCGGTAGTCTGGTTCGCTGGATGGCAAGCGGAGCGCTTGCCCTATCAACGGAAGGTCGAAAGCCAGCAAAATGGTGCCGTGGAAAAGCAGGGCGTCGCGCTTCCGTCGCTGGGCGTTGCCGGAGAATTTGACACCATCAATGGCCAGATCGGTGTGCCCCTCGATCTCAATCGCTTGGCCAAGCGCTTGTCCAAGCGCGTCCCGGTTAGTTCTCATCACATGGCAATTGGTTGTGCCAATGTTTCCGGTTTTCTCGTTGTCGGCGATCTGCAAAATAAGTGAATAATTCAAGCAACCTGGCCCCTGCAGCACGGTGCCCCCGCCGCTGGACCGGCGTAAAATCGGGATGCCCAGCTTTTGGCACGCCTGCGTTTGGCATTCCCGTTCGATGTCGTTTCCGTAACCGACCACAACGAAGAGGCTGGGTGACTCCCAAAATCGCAGCGTAGGCTCCCGGTTGCCGGAGTGGACTTCGTCGAGAAGCACCTCGTCGCAAGCGAGGTTCAGTGCCGGTTCACTAAAACTGAGATCAAGGGTTTTCATTGGTCATCAACCCACGTGCGGTTACATTGCGGCAACCGCGCGAGCGGCCATTGAACTCCAAACTACCATGTCCCAAAAGCAATTAACCCCCAGCCTGCCTCACGAGGAATTGTTGCAGCTAAAGCGATGGAACACGCCGACGATTTACAACGGCTGGGAGCAGATCACGAAATTCGATCCGGCCGTCGCTGGGATTAACCACGAGGTGACGACTGATTTCATGCCGCAAATGGGGCCGATGGTTGGCTGGGCGGTGACGGTGAAAATCGAACCCAGCAACGCCGACCACAAGGCCAAGGCCTCCGCCAATTGGGCTGAGTATCGTGCCTACGTCGCAAAGTTGTCCGGCCCAAAGATTGTTGTGATTCAGGATTTGGACAAACCGGCAACGGTCGGTTCGTTTTGGGGGGAAGTAAACGCCAACACTCATCGTGCGCTGGGCTGTGTCGGTACCATTACGGACGGCGCTGTTCGCGATCTGGACGAAATGACCAACGCGGGGTTCAAGGCCTTGGCCAAGCGGCTTTGCGTCGGCCACGCGCATGTGACACCCATCGAGTGGGGGTGCGATGTCGAGGTGTTCGGGCAAACGATTGTCCCGGGGCAACTCGTTCATGCAGACAAACACGGGTTCCTTGCGATCCCTCCGGGAGAGGAGAAGGGATTACTCGATGCTTCAGTGTTCATGGATCAAAACGAATGCAACACGGTGATCCGTGCGGCACGTGGAGCGAGCGGATTGACGGAGTCGGAACTGATCACCAGCCTGAATCAAGCCGGCAAAGATTTCGGCGAAGCGGCGAAGGAGAAGTTTGGGAACGGGGGCGAGTTCGGGGATTAAATGAAGGACTGACAGATTGGCTTGATCACCAGCTCTGGCACATGCGCCAGCGGCGGGAGCTTGGCGACAGCCAAGGTGATGTCAGCGATGTCCGCAGGCTTGAGTATCGTGGCGCGATGTTCGGCAGAGGGCGGCACAGGTCGGTCGTCCAAAATTGGCGTATCGACTTCGCCCGGAAAAATGGTGGTCACTCGAATGCCATTTTCCCGTTCATCCTCGGTGGCGCTGGTGCCTAGCGCCGCCATGGCAAACTTACTCGCGTTGTAAGCCACACCGCCAAGCGGAGCTGCGCGTTTACCGGATGTTGAAGAGATGTTGATCACCAAGCCGGTCTTGTGCGGGCGCATCAATGGCAGGCCGTAGTGCATGCAGTTGAAGGCTCCCGTGGCATTGATGTTCATCAATTTATCCCAGTCATCAGGCGCAAGTTCGCTCATCGACCGCTTGGGCACGTTGGCTCCGGCGCAATTCACGAGCAGGTGAAGTTGGTCGAACTGGTCATTCACCCGGTCGAACAGGGCTTTAACGCTGCTTCGGTCTGCCACATCGACCGTTTGGGTGGAGATCTTCTCATCCTTCTCTGCGACCTCGTCGAGTTTGGCCTGCCTACGACCTGCCACTATGACTTTGGCCCCTTCGTTGGCCAGGCCAAGCGCGATGGCTTCTCCCATGCCTGTTCCACCGCCCACTACAACTGCGTTTTGTCCGGAAAGACTCATGTCCGGAAAGAATACGGATTGGCCGTGTCGATGGAAGCCTGGGATATGCGCTTGGCCAAGCGGGTTGAAAATGCACTCGACACTGGGCATCCTCGCCGCATCACGATGTTCTTCTGTCGAAACATAGCACCTTGGTCTTTTGCGTTTCTCTTTGCAGCAATCGGATCGTTGTTCCCGGGGGGTGCGCTTGGCCAAGCGTTGGATCCGATGAAGCAGTGGGGCCAATGGCGGGGGCCGCTCGGAACAGGAGTGGCACCACACGGAAACCCGCCCCTTGAATGGAGCGAGACGAAAAACGTAAAGTGGAAAATCGAACTCCCGGGGCTTGGCCACTCTTCTCCGATCGTTTGGGGTGAACTTGTTTTTGTCACAGCAGCCGAGGGAGTTGGTGCCCGCAAACCGTTTACCGGCCTGACTCCGGAAGGGGCACACAACAACATGGACCCAGAGTCCGTTTTTCAATTCGCTGTCATGGCCATCAGCCTCGAGGATGGTGGTATAGTCTGGCGACGAACCCTCGCGGAACATCAACCGCACCAAAGCACACACGAATCTGCAACGTGGGCCTCGAATTCACCGGTGACGGACGGAGAACATCTCATCGCATTCTTCGGTTCGAATGGGTTGTACTGCCTCGACATGGGCGGGCGCTTGCTTTGGGAGAAGGACTTGGGCGACATGTTGGTCAAGCACGGTCATGGAGAGGGAGCATCACCGGCGCTCTACGGGGAAACGGTCATCGTTAACTGGGATCATGAGGGGGAGTCGTTCATCGTCGCCTTGGCCAAGCGGACGGGGAAGGAGCTTTGGCGACAACCAAGGGATGAAGTGACCTCATGGGCAACCCCAATCGTCGTGGAACACAACGGAATCCCACAAGTGGTCGTCAGTGGGACCCAGCGGGTGCGTGGCTACGGTTTGAAAAACGGGGAAATCCTCTGGGAGGCTGCTGGACTGCCGGGAAATGTTGTGGCAACTCCGGTGGCGGCGGATGGGGTCATTTACGCAGCTGGCAGCTATGAAAAGCAGACATTG
>Ga0209036_1000789_pt1 | contig 13643 bp, 12 predicted proteins | sample MarorgKNORR_S2LV_3_FD_188222 | JGI IMG/M metagenome (GOLD analysis project Ga0209036, IMG submission 188222) | Marine microbial communities from the Southern Atlantic Ocean, analyzing organic carbon cycling - DCM_A/KNORR_S2/LV (SPAdes) (version 2) | ecosystem: Environmental > Aquatic > Marine >... | reverse complement strand
CAAAAGAAATGTAATGATAAAATAAAGGCTTATATATCTCATACTTATAGTTTTGACAAATTTATTACACAAAACTCTTAAAACATAATAATTTACCTTTATCTTTAGGGATTAACAAAAATTAATATTATGAAAAAACTTATACTATTATTAGCATTAATTGCTATTGGATGTAATGCTCCTATCGAAGGCCATGGATTCTGGGCTGGAGGAGAAGGAGATGAGACTTTTATTGCAGGTCCATCAGAAACAACAGATGTCTATAATCAATTTATGGACGCTCATAATGAAAAGGATATGGAGACTATTAAATCTCTTATGTCTGAAGATATTGTTATCTGGCATTCAGATGGAAGTAGAGTTGATGGAAGAGATGCTCATTTAGAAGCTCTTCAATCTTGGTTCGATCAAACTAATCCCACTTTTAATCCTTTCTGGGGTATGCCTTATGTAGGTGTAAATGAAGGTGAGACATGGATGATTGCTGCTCACAATACAAAAACTACAGTAGACGGTGAAGATTCGTATGCTTCACATATGCTTGATATTCAAGTTACAGATGGATTGGTAAGTATGATAATTATATACACTAGAGAATTACCACCTCCATCTGATGAAGGATAATAATTCCTGTAAATAATTAAAAAAACCCTTCGAATGAAGGGTTTTTTTCATCTTTCTTTTTAGATTAATCTCTATTAATTACCGTTGAAGATGCTTGAGATTTTGCAAGTACAGTAATATCACTGATGTTAACATTCTCTGGACTTGATATAACATAATCAATTACATTAGCTATATCTTCAGAAACTAGCGGATTAACATCTTTATATACTGCTTTTGATCTTTCCTTATCATCTTTAAACCTAACCATTGAAAAGTTTGTTTCTACTAGACCAGGATTTATTTGAGAAACTTTTATATTATGCTTATTTAAATCAATCCTCATTCCTTGAGATATAGCATCAACAGCAAATTTTGAAGCACAATAGATATTCCCTTTAGGATAAACTTCTTTGCCAGCAATTGAACCAATATTAATTATATGACCACTATTGTTCTTAACCATTGTCTGTAGAACTTCCCTAGATACATATAGCAATCCTTTTACATTAGTATCAATCATCATATCCCAATCTTCAATCTCTCCTTGATGGATAAAGTCAAGTCCATGAGCATTTCCTGCATTATTTATTAGAATGTCTATGTTTTTCCATTCACTTTCTAATCCTTTAAGCTTGTCTATAACATCATTCTTATTTCTTACATCAAAGGTTAATGTCTTTACAGTTGTTAAATTAGAAAGAGAGTTAGAAAGCTCAATAAGCTTTTCTTCTCTTCTTCCACAAAGAATTAAAGAGAAGCGATTAGCTAATTTTTTTGCTGTTGCTTCTCCTATACCTGAAGTTGCACCAGTAATTAATGCAATTTGTTTTGATTTATTTTTTTCCAATTAATAATTATTGAAGAAATACAAATAATAATCCAGCTAGAGCACCACCACATAAAGGCCCTAAAACAGGTACCCAACTATAAGCCCAGTCAGAGATTTTATTTTTTCTTGGAAGAAGTTGATAAGTAATTCTTGGACCAAGATCTCTTGCAGGGTTTATTGCATATCCGGTAGTTCCTCCTAAGCTTAATCCAATTACCCAAACCAATAATCCTACAGGAAGGGCTTCCAGTGCACCAATTCCAAAATTTTCAACACTTGTGCCTTCAATAATTATATTTGGTTTGGCCATATATAAAACACCAAAAACAAGAACAAATGTTCCCATTAACTCACTAAAGAAATTATTCTTGTAGTTTCTTATTGCTGGAGAAGTACAAAATGTTCCCATTACAGAGCTTTCATCTGAAGTTTCTCTATAATGATCTATATAAATAATATAAACTAGCCAACTACCAAATATTCCACCCAGTAACTGTGATATAATATACCCACAAATAAGTTCTGTAGAAAATTTTCCTGCAAATGCAAGACCTATAGTAACTGCTGGATTAAGATGTGCTCCACTAAATTGACCAGTTATAAATGCAGCAGTAAAAACAGCAAGACCCCATGCTGTAGTAATTAAAATCCAAGGTGTCATCTGTTTAGATGCTTTAGTTTTATTCAAACTAACATTAGCAACAATTCCATTTCCAAGAAATAATAGAATAGCTGTACCAATAAATTCTGCTATATAAGGATTAGTTATCATGCTTTATAATTTTTGCTTAATGTATTAAATTTTTTTAATTCTTCATCTACCCATGCCTTATCTTTTTCCATAATCTCTGCCATTTTTTTTGCTACTTGAGGGGCAATTCTTAAAGATTCCTCAGAGTCTAAAAACAAACATCTAGTTCTTCTAGCTAAAACATCTTCAACTGTCATTGCCATTTCCTTTGTAACTGACCAATGAATAATACTATTAGAAATAAAAAATTTCTTTGATAGTGAGGCATTATCTTTATGACTTCCATAAGATTTCAATTTTCTTGAATCAGATCCATATACATGAAGAGGGTCATCCCAATCCACTTTTTTTCTAAATCCATGAATACGCAAATTTTTTGTTTTACAGTTTCTTTTCCTTAGTCCTCCTAATGATATTGATGCATCCACTGCATCCTCAGCAATTTTTCTATATGTAGTCCATTTGCCTCCTAAGATGCTAATTAAACCAGTAGTGGATATATTAATTTTATGACTTCTAGATACTTCTTTAGTTGACTTTTTATTACTTGTTGCAGCAAGGGGTCTTAGACCTGTAAAAACACTTTTAATATCTTTTTTAGATGGTTTAATAGTCATATACTTAGATGCATTATTAAGAATGAAATTAATCTCTTCTTTTAATGGTTTTGGCTCATCTAATGTATCTGTAATTTGGGTGTCCGTTGTTCCTACAACGACATAATTTTTCCATGGAACTGCAAATAAAACTCTTCCATCAGTTGTATGAGGTATCATTATTGCATGTGGGCTATCTAGAAACTTTTTTTCTAAAACAATATGGACTCCTTGACTTGGTTTAATCAATTTCTTTGATTTAGGTTGATCCATTTTAATTATTTTATCAGCAAATACACCTGTAGCATTAATTACTACTTTGGCTTTAATTTCATAGGTTTGATTTTTTATTGTGTCTTTAAATTCTATACCAGTAACAAGATTATCTTTTTTTATAAGACCTATTACTTCACAATAATTAATTAAGCAAGCGTTCTGGTCATTTGCTGTTAGAGCTAGACTAATTGCCATTCTAGTATCATCAAATTGTCCATCATGATATATCACACCTCCTCTTAAACCCTTTTTATTTACATTAGGTATTAATTTAATAGTCTCTTCTTTAGATAAAATAAGAGATTTACCAAGACCTAATGATCCAGCCATCATATCATATATTTTAAGACCTATTCCATAAAAAGGACTGCTCCACCAGTCATATGTGGGAATAACAAAACTAAGATCTCTAACTAGATGAGGCGCATTTTTTTTTAAAATTCCCCTCTCTCTAAGAGACTCAATAACTAGAGAAATATCTCCATTTTGAAGATATCTAACACCTCCATGAATTAGCTTTGTACTTCTAGAAGATGTTCCTTTTCCAAAGTCATTTTTTTCAAGAAGTAAAGTCCTATAACCTCTTTTTGAAGCATCTACTGCAATTCCAAGACCAGAAGCTCCACCTCCAATGATTACTATATCCCATTGGCCATTAAAACTTTGAACTTTATCTAAATTAGTATCTCTATCCATTAATCTGAAAGTGTCTTAACTATCCTTTTATCCCATAAATCAATTATTGATTTTGAATCAAAATCTTCATTAGGACTAAATGTTTTATCCATCTCCCAAAGGTTATTTAGTTCAGAAATATCTGACCAAAATCCTGTTGCTAGACCAGCCATGAATGCTACACCCATTGCAGTTGTTTCAGTTGTTTTTGGTCTAACAACTTTGTTGCCTAGCAGATTAGATTGAATTTGCATCAATAAATCGTTATTACTAGCTCCTCCATCAACTTTAAGGTTTTTAAATTCAATCTCAGCATCTTTTTGCATCTCAATTATGATATCTCTTGTTCTAAGTGCAATAGATTCTAGGGCTGCTCGAGCAATATGACCTTTTTCAGTCCCCCTATTTAATCCAAAAACAGCACCTTGGGCAAATGGGTCCCAGTAAGGGGCGCCTAAACCTGATAATGCAGGTATAAATGTAATCCCACCATTTGTATCAACAGTTTTTGCTAATTCTTCAATATCAGATGACTCTGAAATAATTTCAAGTTTATCTCTCAACCATTGAACTAATGCCCCTGCAACAAAAACACTTCCTTCTAGAGCATATGTTATTTTTCCATTAATTCTCCATCCAATAGTGCTAAGCATTTTATTTTTTGATTTAACTACTTTATCTCCAGTATTCATAACGCAGAAACATCCAGTTCCGTAAGTGTTTTTGACATCACCTGGATTAAGACATAATTGTCCAAAAAGAGAAGCTTGTTGGTCACCCGCTATTCCGCTAATAGGTATACTCTCTCCAAATAAACTCTTATCTGTCTTTACTACTAATGAAGATGAATCAATAACTTTAGGTAATATATTTTTAGGAACATTAAAAATAGATAATAGCTCTTCATCCCATTTATCATCATGAATATTATACAACAAAGTTCTACTAGCATTACTTGGATCAGTTACATGATATTCTCCTTTGGTTAGATTCCATATTAACCATGTGTCAATTGTTCCAAAAATTAATTCACCTTGATTAGCCTTTGACCTATATTCTTCTTCTTTATCAAGAATCCATTTTATTTTAGTTCCAGAAAAGTATGCGTCAATAACCAAGCCTGTTTTATCAAGAATAACTTTATCTTTTCCTTCTTTAATTAGCTCTTTACAAAAATCAGCTGTTCTCCTATCTTGCCATACAATTGCATTGAAAACAGGCTTTCCTGTCTTTTTATCCCATATAACAGTAGTCTCTCTTTGATTAGTTATTCCAATAGAATCAATCTGATTAATATCAATATTTGAGTTATTTAACACATCATTTATCGCTTTTAATTGAGTATCCCAAATTTCTTCAGCATCATGTTCTACCCAACTTTCTTTTGGAAAGATTTGATTAAACTCATATTGAGCTACACCATTAATTTTGCCATTTTTATCAAATAGAATTGCTCTAGAACTTGTAGTTCCTGCATCAATTGCTAAAACAAATTTTTTATCCATAATTAAGGCTTTATGCAATTTAATAAAAAAAAGCCCTCTTTTAGGAGGGCTTTTTTAAATGTTCTAATAAATTAGTTAGAAGGCCAACTTGCCAATTGTGTTGAAGTTTCAGATCCTCTGAATGTAGAAATTGATTCTACTGCATCAAAAAACTTTTGAAAAGCAGCAGCTTCTTTTTCATTTTTTGGGCCTGATGTCATCTCTTGAGCATAATCTTTATGTGTTGAATAAATATAGTGAGTTGAAAGACCACCTCCAGATGTATACTGACCTAATGAGTAGTACATTCCTTCATTTTTAAAATCTTTTGTTAGTTCAACAAAAGCTTGACCAAAAGCGGCTTGATTCTTAACTGCAAAAGACCATTCTTGTGCAGAAAAGTTTCCGTTTTCTCCAGGAACTCGAATTAATGTATTCCCATTTCTAACAGAAACTACTTTTGCAACTTTCGAAAGGCTACTAACATATTCATCATATGCATCTCCTGATCTAAGTTCTCTCAATTTTGCCATACCTTCTACAGAGCCAGCAAAATTTAAGAAGTGTGTACCTTCTCTCCACTCTGTCTTAGCTTGCCATGCCATAAGCTGAACACTTACATTCTCAGGAAATTCTAGATTTGAGTAGAAATTATTAACTGCTTCGTAAACTTGACCTTGATCTCCAGGTTCAACTTCCATAGATACTTCAGACCAATAAACCTGTTCTTGAGCTTGAGCAATATTATATGATGCTAAAAAAGCTAAAGAAATAAATAATAGTTTTTTCATTTTAAATTGTTTTATGATTAAGCGCCAAATATATAAAAAATATTAACTTGTGGATTAAATTGCTTCATGGATATAATTTTATTTGTTTCAGGTTTGATTCTTTGTTTAATTGGTATTACAGGAAGCTTTGTTCCTGTTATACCTGGTCCATTTATTTCATGGTTGGCTATCCTAATCATAAACTTAACAGACGCTGTAGAATTTAATTTAAATTTTGTTTTAATCACTCTTTCTGTTGCAGTTGCAATAGGATTAATTGATTATTTAATACCAATTATAGGAGTCAAGAAACTTGGCGGTACAAAGTCTGGACAAGTAGGGACTTTTGTTGGCCTTGTTTTAGCAATTATAATGATAGGTCCATTTGGAATTTTGGTTGGTCCGTTTATTGGAGCTTTAATTGGTGAAATGGCCAGTAAAAAAAGTTTTTCGGATTCATTAAAACCTGCATTTGGATCATTGGTTGGAGTAGTTGCAGGAAGTATGATAAAATTTTGTTTAACCTTAAGCTATCTTTTCTTCTATTTAAATATTTTCTGGACATACAAAGAAAATTTTTTCTAATAAATAATTAAATTGCCAAATGTTTAAAAAACAATACGAAGCTTCATGGACTGATTTAGACCCTAATTGGCATGTCGCAAACTATGCTTATAACAAGTACTCAACAGATACTAGGGTTTCCTTTTTTGATTCTTTGGGTTTAAATAAAATAAAGTTTGACAAACTCGAAATAGGCCCCATCCTTTTTTACGAACAAATGTATTATTACAAAGAGATTAAAATAGGTGTTAAATTTTCTGTAACAGTTGAAATAGATGGATATAGTGAAGATGGAAAGTTTTTTAAACTTTTTCAAGATTTTTATAATGAAAAAGGAGAACATCTAGCTCATTTAGATCTTGCTTTTGCAATGATGGATTCGGTTAAAAGAAAATTAACATTAATGCCAGAGGATTCATTTAATCATTTTAAGGAATTACCTAAGTCAAAATCTTTTCAAATTCTAACAAAAGATAATATGAGAATCCCGGGTAAATCTCCACTTAATATTTGATATGCTATGAAAAAGAAATATTGGAAAAGGAATCTTCTTTATTTAAGAATACTATTATCAGTATGGTTTATCTGTTCGTTTGGATTTGGTATACTAATGGCAGAATATCTAAATAATTTTTATCTAGGAGGATTTCCTCTAGGTTTCTGGTTCGCCCAGCAAGGCTCAATCTACATTTTTGTAATACTAATTTTTATCTATGTATACCTTATGAATAAACTGGATGAAAAATATAATTTGAAAGAATAAAATGGATTCTCAATTTTGGACATATCTTCTTGTTGGTTTTACTTTTTCTTTATATATAGCTATAGCTATATGGTCTAGAGCTCAAAGTACAAAAGAGTTTTATGTAGCTGGAGCTGGAATAAACCCTGTTCTTAATGGGATGGCAACTGCTGCTGATTGGATGTCAGCCGCATCATTTATATCAATGGCAGGAATTATTTCTTTTTCAGGTTATGGAGGTTCTCAATATTTGATGGGATGGACAGGAGGTTATGTTCTTTTAGCATTATGTTTAGCTCCATATTTAAGGAAATTTGGAAAGTTTACAGTACCAGATTTTATTGGAGAAAGATACTACTCTAGTAATGCAAGGTTGATTGCATTAATTTGTGCAATTTTTGTTTCATTTACATATGTAGTGGGACAAATGAAAGGAGTTGGAGTTGCATTCTCAAGATTTCTTGAAATATCATATGACAGTGGAGTAATAATTGGTATAGCTATTGTATTCTTTTATGCTGTTCTTGGAGGTATGAAGGGAATAACTTATACACAAGTAGCTCAATACTGTGTTTTAATATTTGCTTTTACAGTACCAGCAATTTACATTTCACTTCAAGCTACAGGCAATCCTATTCCTCAAGTGGGATTTGGAAGCAAAACGCTTGATGGGGTCTATTTGTTAGAAAAGTTAAATCAATTATCCGTTGATTTAGGATTTGAAAAATATACTGATATAAATCGAACAACATTAATAAATGTATTTTTTATTACAGCTGCTTTAATGTTTGGAACAGCTGGGCTTCCACATGTAATTGTTAGGTTTTTTACAGTTCCTAAGGTAAGAGATGCAAGGATATCTGCAGGTTGGGCACTTCTATTTATTTCAATTTTATATACAACTGCACCAGCAGTTGCAGCCTTTGCAAAAGTCAATTTAATTAATACAGTCTCAAATGCAAGATATGCAGATGTTCCAGATTGGTTTAAAAATTGGGAGAATACAGGCCTACTGGAATTTGATGATAAAAATCAAGATGGTGTTATTCAATATGTTGCAGACCCTCAAATTAATGAATTATCAATTGATAGAGATATAATGGTACTTGCAAATCCTGAAATTGCTAATCTTCCTGCTTGGGTAGTAGGGTTAATAGTTGCAGGAGGTTTAGCAGCTGCTTTGTCAACTGCAGCAGGACTATTACTTGTAATCTCTACTTCAATTTCTCATGATTTATTAAAGAAAAACCTTAATCCAAAAATCTCAGAAAAGGGGGAGCTTTGGGCTGCTAGAATTGCTATTGCTGTTGCTGTTGTCGCAGCTGGATTAGCAGGTCTTAATCCACCAGGCTTTGTTGCAGAAGTTGTAGCTCTTGCATTTGGATTAGCAGCATCTTCTTTCTTTCCAGCAATTATTCTTGGAATATTCGATAAGAGAATGAATAAAGAAGGAGCTATTTCTGGAATGGTTGTAGGGATTCTATTTACAGCAGTTTATATCTTTTACTTTAAGCCTCAACTAGGAGGTCCAGGTACTCCTGATAATTATTTATTTGGTATTTCACCAGAAGGAATTGGTACTATTGGAATGTTTATTAACTTTATTATAGCTATAATTGTTTCTAGACTTACTAAACCTACTCCTGAAAAAATTAAACAGCTTGTTGAGAATATTAGATATCCAAAATAATTATGCAAAGAATTAAATCTTTATCAGAGTATTTTGATCAGTATGAAAAAAGTCAAAGTGATCCAGAAGGATTCTGGTCTAAAATTGCTGAGTCATTTAATTGGATTAAACCTTGGTCAAAGGTTTTAGAATCTGATTTTGAAAAAGTAAGTATTAAATGGTTTATTGATGCTAAACTTAATATTACAGAAAATATTTTTGAAAGAAACCTAGTCAAAAACAAGGAAAAGACTGCAATTATCTGGGAGCCTAATAATCCAGATGAAGAAACAAAAAAAATTTCTTATCAGGAGCTTTACGAAGAAACCTGTAGGTTCTCAAATGCTTTAAAAGATCTTGGAATAAAAAAAGGGGATAGGATTATAATATACATGCCTATGGTTCCTGAAGCAGCAATTGCTATGTTAGCTTGCGCAAGAGTTGGGGCAATTCATTCAGTTGTTTTTGCTGGATTTTCATCCACTTCATTAGCTGATAGAATTGATGATTGTGAAGCAAAAATGGTTATAACTTCTGATGGAAATTTTAGAGGAAATAAAGTTATACCTGTCAAATCAGTTGTTGATGAAGCTCTAGAAAAATCTAATTCGATTGAAAAGGTAGTTGTGCTTAAAAGAACTAATCAAGATGTTAACTTAGTTGAAAATAGAGATTTTTGGTGGCATGAATTAGTTGCAGATCAATCTTCAGAATTTAAAGCTGAAGTGATGGATTCAGAAGACATGCTATTTATTTTATACACATCAGGCTCAACTGGAAAACCTAAAGGAGTGGTTCATACAACTGGAGGTTATATGGTATATTCAGCCTATACTTTTTCAAATGTATTTCAGTATGATAAAGATGATATATACTGGTGTACTGCAGATGTAGGATGGATTACAGGACACTCTTATATAGTTTATGGCCCTCTTTTATGTGGAGCTACAAGCCTAATGTTTGAAGGCGTTCCAACATACCCAAATGTTAGTAGATTCTGGGATATAGTAGATAAGCATAAAGTGAATCAGTTTTATACTGCTCCAACGGCAATAAGAGCTCTTCAAGCACATGGCTTGGAACCCTTAGAAAATAATTCATTAGAATCATTAAAAGTAATTGGATCAGTTGGAGAACCAATAAATGAAGAGGCATGGCATTGGTATCATGATAATATTGGTAAGGGGAACTGTCCACTAGTAGATACTTGGTGGCAAACAGAGACAGGTGGGATAATGATCTCTGCATTAGCAGGAATTACTCCCAATAAGCCAGCTCATGCATCGCTCCCCCTTCCGGGTATAATCCCTGTTATAGTTGATGCTGAAGGAAATGAATTAGAAGGAAATAATGTTCAAGGAAATTTATGTATAAAGTCACCTTGGCCTTCAATACTAAGGACAACCTATGGAGATCATGATAGATGTATTAATACTTACTTCTCTTCATATAAAGGGATGTATTTTACAGGCGATGGAGTTAAGAGAGATCATGATGGCTATCTTAGAATTCTAGGGAGAGTAGACGATGTAATTAATGTATCTGGACATAGAATGGGTACAGCTGAGGTTGAAAATGCAATTAATGAACATAGTGAGGTTATTGAATCTGCCGTAGTTGGCTATCCTCATGATATAAAAGGAGAAGGAATCTATGCCTTTGTAATTGTTAATCCTGAATCTGAAAATGATGATATAAAAAAGCAAATTACAGATGTTGTTAGGAATGTAATAGGCCCTATCGCAAAACCAGATAAAATTCAGATTGTAAGTGGGTTGCCTAAAACTAGATCTGGAAAAATTATGAGAAGGATTTTGAGAAAAGTTGCAAGCAATGATATATCAAATATGGGCGATACATCAACTTTGTTAAATCCTGATATAGTTAAAGAAATAATACAAGGAGCAGTCAATTAATTAATTTTTCAAGCCCTATACTTCTGGACCCCTTAATTAAAATATTTTTATTATTAACTTTTGTTAAGTCTAACCATTTAATTAACTCCTCTGTATCACCAAATTTTTTGAATTTGGATTCAGAAATATTTATAGAAGAAAAAATTTGGCCAACTAAATAAACTGCCTCAACATTCATTTTAGATAGATAGTCAATAATTTTTGCATGCTCAGCTCTAGAGAAGTCACCTAATTCAAGCATATCACCCAATATCATAATCTTATTATCCTTAATTTCTTGATTAAAATTATCAATCGCAGCAATCATACTCGTGGGATTTGCATTATATGCATCTAAATAAATTGTATTTCCATGATATTCAAATACTTCGGATCTGTTCTCTTCTGTTTGAAACTTACTTAAGCCATTTTGAATTTGATCACTATCTAAATCTAAATATATGCCAACACTAATTGCAGATGCAATATTTTGGAAATTATAATCACCATAAATATTACAATTATATTTATAGTCATTATTTATAAGAACTAGCTTGTTATCCTCTTTAGTATATTCAAAAACAAAATCTGATGCTTTATCCATACCAAATGAACTATATAGATCAGTTTTGCATTCTTCTTTTTGAATCTGATCATCATTATTTATTATTATATGACCGTAGTTTTTAATTAAATACTCATATAGTTCAGTTTTTCCTTTAATAACTCCCTCTAAATTACCAAACCCTTCTAGGTGAGCACTTCCAAAGTTGGTGATTAGTCCAATATCAGGCATGCATATTTGACAAAGACTCCTAATTTCTCCAATATGATTTGCACCCATTTCTATAACAGCAACTTCTGTTTCTGGTTTTATATTCAATAAAGTAAGAGGAACACCAATATGATTATTAAGATTCCCAAGGGTACATAGTGTATTATATTTTTGAGAGAGAACACTACAAATAAGATTCTTTGTTGTTGTTTTTCCATTACTGCCAGTTAAACCGATAACTTTTACATCAGATTTTGATCTGTTATATTTTGATAAATTCTGCAATTCTTTTAAAGAGTTTTCAACAAAAATTATTTTATCATTTTTGTTTCTTAATTCTGGATCGTCAACTATTGAAAATTTTGCTCCCTTATCAATAGCATCAAGTGCAAAACTGTTTCCATCAAAATTTTCACCCTTAATTGAAAAAAAAATCTGATCTTTTTTTATTGATCTTGAATCAATGGACACTCCACTAGAGGATTGGAATAATGAATATAAATTTTGAATGTCCATTCTAATTTTATTGCAATATACTAAAGAAATGAGTAATTTAGTGTAGGCTCTAAATTACAGTTGGCAAGAAAAAAACATGAAGAAAATAACAGGTAAAACTTATGTAAATTGGTATGAGGGAATGCTTCTCTGGAGAAAGTTTGAAGACAAACTCGCAGCTTCTTACATACAACAAAAGATAAGAGGTTTTCTACATTTATACAACGGGCAAGAAGCAATTTTAGCTGGCTGTCTCCATGCTATAGAAATTGGTAAAGATAGAATGATAAGTTCTTATAGAAGTCATGTTCATTCAATAGGACTAGGTGAAGACCCTAAATATGTGATGGCTGAACTTTATGGAAAAGCAACTGGTACATCAAGTGGATTAGGAGGCTCAATGCATATTTTTTCAAAAAAATATAATTTTTTTGGTGGACATGGAATAGTAGGAGGACAAATTCCATTAGGAACAGGAATTTCTTTTGGAGATAAATATTTTAAAAGAGATAATGTTACTCTATGTTTTATGGGAGAAGGGGCTGTCCGTCAAGGTACATTCCATGAATCTATTAATCTAGCTGCATTATGGCAATTACCAGTAATCTATATAATCGAAAATAATGGTTATGCAATGGGTACATCAGTATCTAGAACGACCGCACAAAGTGAATTATGGAAATTAGGAGAGTCCTATGGTATACATTCTTTATCTGTTGATGGAATGGATCCAGTTAAAGTGGCTGAGTCAATAGACAAGTGTATTACTCATGCTCGAGAAGGAAATGGCCCTTCTCTAGTTGAAGCAAAAACTTATAGATATAGAGGACATTCAATGTCTGATGCTCAGCAATATAGAACAAAAGAAGAGGTCGAGGAGTATAGAAAAATTGATCCAATATCTCAAGTGAAGGATATTATCCTAAAAAAGAAATATGCTTCAGATGCACAGCTTAAAAAAATTGATGAAAAGGTTAAAAAGAAAATTAAGGAATGCGAGGAGTTCGCAGAATCATCCCCATTCCCAGATTTATCATTAATGTATGATTCTGTTTATGAGCAAAAAGATTATCCATTTATTAAGCATAAAATAGACTAGTATGGCTGAAGTAATTAATATGCCTAGATTAAGTGATACCATGGAGGAAGGAACCCTTGCAAAATGGTTCAAAAAAGTAGGTGATTCTGTAAATGAAGGGGATATATTAGCTGAAATAGAAACCGATAAAGCCACTATGGAGTTTGAATCATTCCATGAGGGAGAGCTACTGCATATTGGAATTAAAGAAGGTGAAACTGCACCTGTTGATAGTATAATTGCAATTATTGGTAAGAAAGGAGAAGATATTTCAAGTTTAATTGACGCATCAAAATCTGAGCCAGAACCTGTAAAAGAGCCAGAACCTGTAAAAGAGCCAGAACCTGTAAAAGAGCCAGAACCTGTAAAAGAGCCAGAACCTGTAAAAGAGCCAGAACCTGTAAAAGAGCCAGAGCCTGTAAAAGAGCCAGAGAAGTC
>Ga0209036_1000786_pt1 | contig 13666 bp, 14 predicted proteins | sample MarorgKNORR_S2LV_3_FD_188222 | JGI IMG/M metagenome (GOLD analysis project Ga0209036, IMG submission 188222) | Marine microbial communities from the Southern Atlantic Ocean, analyzing organic carbon cycling - DCM_A/KNORR_S2/LV (SPAdes) (version 2) | ecosystem: Environmental > Aquatic > Marine >... | reverse complement strand
TTGCTGGTTCTTCAGCCTTTGGCTCCTCTTTTGCTGGTTCTTCAGCCTTTGGCTCCTCTTTTGCTGGTTCTTCAGCCTTTGGCTCCTCTTTTGCTGGTTGTGTTTGAACTATCTCAATAGGTTTACCGGCTAACCAATCATTAACTAAATCTTGAGGCAATATCTTTTCATCAAAACAATATCCTTTATTTTCGTCTTTTTTTAAGACCCTAATTGCTTTGACTAATTTTTTTGAGCCAGTCTGTAAACTAGCAACTGCTTTCTTTGCCATCTTACTTTATTTCTTTATGAATTGTCATTTTCTTTAGAATAGGATTAAACTTTTTAATCTCTAGTCTATCAGGGGAGTTTTTTTTATTCTTTGTGGTAATATAACGAGAGGTTCCAGCCATACCAGAATCCTTATGTTCGGTACACTCCAAAATTACTTGAACTCTATTACCTTTTTTAGCCATTTTATTTTATTAAACCCTGTTTTCTTGCTTTTTTTAATACTTCTGAAATACCTTTTTTATTAATTGTTTTAAGAGCTGAAGCTGAAAGCTTAAGTGTAATCCATTTATTCTCCTCAGGAATAAAAAAACGTTTTTTGATTAAGTTAACATCAAACCTTCTCTTAGTCCTATTTAAGGATTTGGAAACATTATTTCCAAACATAACTTTCTTTCCAGTAATTTCACAAGTTTTAGACATATTTCAAACCTATTTGCAACGTGCAAAACTAAACTATTTAGATTTAATAAAAAAATTATTTTTAGTTCTTAATTATCGTATTTACAAAGAATTTTAAAGATTCTTCTGTAATTTTTGCAATAAATGACTCTCTATCACAATCAATATTAATTTTTTTGCAAACTACTATCCCTTTGGATGCAATTGAAATAAAACAATCACCAATCTTTGAAAGATTATCACTAATACTTGGACCTGCATTACCAGTAGTAGATATTGAATAATCTGAATTAAAAATTTTCATGGCATTAATAGCCATTTCATTAGCAACTTTTTCACTAACAACAGAATACTTTTTAATATCTTCAGTTTTAATATTTAGAATATTTATTTTAGAATTATTAGAATATGAAACAATAGATCCATTAAAAAATTCAGAAGCACCAGGAATTAAAACTATTCTTTTGGAAAGTGCACCACCAGTACAACTTTCAGCAAAAGAAATTGTCTTATTTGATTCTCTTAAAAAGCTAACTATCTTATTCTCCATACTTATTTTATATTTAAAGAAAAAAGTTTTTCTCCACTTATAGATCCTTCAAGATTATCTCCAGAATCAACTTTACCAACACCTGAAGGTGTTCCAGTAAATATTAAGTCTCCTATTTTCAATGTAAAGTATTTAGAAACATATGATATTAGATAATCTATTTTCCATATCATTTTCTCAGAATTTCCTTTTTGTACTATTTTATTATTTTTTTTAAGCTCAAAGTCAATATTATTCACATCATTTAATTGTGACTTTTTCAGAAAACCTCCAACAAGACATGAATTATCAAAAGCTTTGGATTTTTCCCAAGGATGTCCCTTAGCTCTAAGATCTGTTTGTAAATCTCTAGCAGTGAAATCTATTCCCAATCCAATCTCTTCATAATACTTGTGAGAGAACTTTTCATCTATATGTTTACCAAGTCTATTAATCTTAACTATTAATTCAACTTCATGATGAATATTATCAGAGAAACTAGGGATTATAAAGGGTTGATTTTTTGAAATTAATGATGAATCGGGTTTCATAAAAATTAAAGGGCTACCAGATTTTTTATTTGATAGTTCTTTAATATGGTCAACATAATTTTGTCCTATACAGATTATTTTCAATTTTCTATCAGTTAGTTAGACCTAGTTTAACTTGAGTAATAACTTTTTTTGTATACTCCGGAAAGTCGCTATTCATCATCCATGAATAGTACCCTTTTTCTTTTGTTAATACTTCTTTTACTTTTTTTCCTTTATGCTTCCCAAAATTAAAAATAGCATCTCCATTATCATCTTCAATTATTCTTCCAGCAAAATCAATATTCTTATTCCTCCTTGTTAAAGTACTTAAAAAATCAACACTAGGCTCTAAATCATGATATTTATCAAGCTGAGACAATAGAACTTCATAAGTTGCTAATGTATCATCAAGAGCTGTATGAGCATTCCCATGATCTTTATTGCAATAGAATTTAAGCGCGGATGAAAGATCTCGTGGCTCCTTCTTAAAAAAAATTGTTTGCACATCAACTGTTTTAACTTTTACAAAAGATGAAACATCAATACCTGATCTTATAAATTCTTCAACTAAAAGGGGTAGATCAAACTTGTCTATATTATATCCTCCTAGATCACAACCTTCTATAAAATTATATATCTCTTTAGAGATCTGTTTAAAAATTGGTTGATCTTTAACCATTTCATCTGTGATTCCATGAACTGATGAAGCTTCATCTGGAATAGGACATTCTGGGTTTACTCTCCATACCATTTCTTTTTTTTGATTATTAATATCTAGCTTAAGGACTGCGATTTCTACTATTCTATCTTTACCTGGGTTTGTGCCAGTAGTTTCAAGATCAAAAAAACAAATTGGTTTATTTAGATTAAGTTTCATTGGTTATATAGTTTGAGTAATATCCCATTTTTCAAGATATTCAGCAACTCTTTTAACAAAACTGCTTCCAACAGAACCATTAATAATTCTATGGTCATAACTATGTGAAAGAATTATTTTTTTTCTAATACCAATAAAATCTCCATTTGGAGTCTCAATTACTGATGGTAACTTTCTGATTACTCCTATAGCAAGAATACCAACTTGAGGCTGGTTTATTATTGGTGTACCCATAATAGAACCGAAATTACCCACATTAGTCACCGTATATGTTCCATCTGAAATTTCATCAGGTCTTAATGTATTATTTCTAGCTCTATTCGAGAGATCATTAACAGCAATTGCTAATCCTTTTAAGTTTAAATGATCAGCATTTTTTATAACAGGTACTATAAGATTCCCATTATCCAGTGATGTAGCCATACCAATATTTATTGATTTTTTAACTACTATTTTCTCATTCTCTACTGAACTATTTAATATTGGAAAATCTCTTAAAGCTCTAATTACTGAAAAAATAAATAACGGTGTAAAAGTTAACTTTTCATTTTCATTCTTTAAAAAAATTAATTTATTTTTTTCTCTCCAGTCCCAAAGACTTGTAACATCAGCTTCAACAAAAGATTGAACATGTGCAGAAATCTTCTTGCTTTCAGACATATGATCAAAAATTATTTTGCTCATTCTATCCATTTCAATTATTTGATCCCCTAGTTCATTTATATCACTTCCTTCGATATTTGATTTTAAATCAACAGATGTATTATCCCCTCCTTTTAGGTAATTAAGAATATCAGCCTTAGTAACTCTTCCTTCTTTTCCTGATCCTTTAATTGAGTCTAATTGTTCATTAGATATATTCTCCTTCTTTGCAATACTTTTAACTAAAGGAGAGTAAAATCTTTTTTTCTTAGAACTTTCTTTTTGATCTTTTTGAGGTATCTCAAGACTTTTTATTGTCTTATCAATGTTTTCTTCTATTTCTTTTACTTCTATTGTTTCTTTCTTGGAATTGTCAACTTTATCTTTAGGCTTATCATCTTCCAATTTACCATCATCAATATCATCTGTTTCAATCTCAGCTATAACCTCCCCTACCTTAATAATCTGATCAACCTCAAAATTTCTTTTTACCAAGACACCTTTATATTCTGAAGGAACATCTGAGTCAACCTTATCTGTTGCTATTTCAACAATAGGTTCATCAATATCAACTTTATCCCCTACATTTTTCAACCAACTTGTAAGAGTTGCTTCAGCAATACTTTCTCCCATCTTAGGGAGTTTTAGATAATATCTACCCATTTTCTATTCACCTCTAATTTACGATTTATAATATTAGTTACTTGAAATTATTTTCATACGGCCTTCTATTCTGAATACTCCTTGCAAGAGTTACTTCATCTGTATATTCTAATTGGTCACCAACGGGTATTCCCCTTGCTAGAACAGATATATTTAGATTTAGATCTTTAATAATTTTGAAAATATAAAAATTTGTTGTGTCTGCTTCAATAGTCGCACTTAATGCAAATATTACTTCTTTTATGGATTTTTCTTGAATTTTGTTTTTTATATTATCAATGTTCAAATCTTCTGGTCCAATTCCATCTATTGGAGAAATAACCCCACCCAAAACATGGTATAATCCATTATATAGATTTGTATTCTCAATTGCCATTACATCTCTAATGTCTTCCACAATACATAAAATAGATGTATCTCTAGAGAGATTTCTACATATTTCACATATTTCTTCATCCGAAATATTATGACATTGACTACAATAGCTTATCTTATCTCGAAACTCTCTTATACTTTCTGATAAATCCTTTGAATATTCTGTTGGTTTTTTTAGAATCTCTAGTGCAATTCTCAAAGCAGATCTTTTTCCAATACCGGTTAATTGAGAAATATTATAAACTAAATTTTCAAGAAGCTTCGAGGAAAATTCCATTGAGCAAATTTAGAAAATTATTCGTTGAAAGTTGTTTTGTATATTTACAAATAGATGTTGTCTCCAGAAATTATATTAATTACTGTTCTATCTTATTTTACGTTATTAACCTTAGTATCATATATAACTGGTAAAGAAGATAATAATAAAGTCTTTTTTAAAGCAAATAAAAATTCAAATTGGCTTATTGTAGCTTTTGGAATGGTTGGGGCCTCTCTATCTGGAGTAACATTTATCTCGGTACCTGGGTGGGTTGAAGATACACAGTTCACATACTTTCAGGTTGTTCTTGGATATCTTGTTGGTTATTTGTTTGTAGCAACTATATTGCTTCCAATATACTATCGACTTGGTTTAACATCAATTTATGAGTACTTAGATCAAAGGTTTGGTAAAAACTCTTATTTAGTAGGGTCAGTTTTTTTTCTTATTTCAAGAGTTTTAGGGGCTTCTTTCAGATTATTTCTAGTAGCAATTGTACTTCAAGAGTTTGTTTTTGATTCAATGAAAATACCATTTGAGATAACGGTCATTTTTTCTATCCTGCTAATTTGGCTATATACAAAAAGGGGAGGGATAAAAACTATTGTATGGACTGATACAATTCAAACCACTCTTATGATCTTGGCTGTTATATTATCTATAATATATATTAATAAGAGCCTTGATTGGAGTATTACAGAGTTTTTGTATTCATCTGACATAAAGGAGTATAATAGGATCTTTGTTATGGATAATTTCTTAGAAAGAAATTTTTTCTGGAAACATTTTATTGGAGGAGCATTTATCACAATTTGTATGACTGGACTTGATCAAGATATGATGCAAAAAAATTTAACATGCAGAAATATAGATGAAGCAAAAAAAAACATGATCTTATTTAGTTTTATTCTAGTTTTTGTAACATTCTTATTTATATTACTAGGGGCCTTACTATATATATATGCATATAAAAGTAATATTAGTATACCTGCAAATTCTGATTTACTTTTCCCAAAAATTGCACTTGAAGGAGGTTTGGGTCAATTTGTAGGTATAACATTTATCCTTGGGTTAATTGCAGCAGCATATAGTAGTGCAGATAGTGCATTAACATCTCTTACGACTTCTTTTTGTATAGATATTTTAAAGATAAATAAGCTTCCAGAAGAACATCAAATAAAGATTAGAAAACAAACTCATATTTGGATGAGTTTAGCATTAATTGTTGTTGTAATTATATATAGGTATGTTTTAGATAGAAATGTTATAGATAGTCTTCTTATAGTTGCTCAATATACTTATGGGCCATTACTAGGTTTATTTGCATTTGGTATTTTTACCAAATTCCAAATCGATGATAAAAAGGTCTACTATGTTGTAATTATTAACATGATTTTAATTATTTTCTTAGGGAATATTGATAGTAGTTTAATAGGAGGATACTCGATAGGTTATGAACTGCTTCCAATAAATGGCTTATTAAACTTTATTGGTCTTTACCTTATAAGAAAATAATGTCAAAATGTCATAATTATCATAATTGGTATTTTTTTTGATTATATAATATAAAATTTGAAAAAATGGGAAAAGGTAAAATAAATGTTTCTGTTGAAAATATATTTCCACTAATTAAAAAATTTCTTTATAGTGATCAAGAGATTTTTTTAAGAGAACTAGTCTCAAATGCTACTGATGCATTAACAAAGCTTAGCCATATGAGCAGTATTGGTGAAGTAAAGGGTGATATTGGAAATTTAGGACTAGAAATTAAAGTAAACAAAAAAGAGAAAACACTCCATATAATTGATAATGGAGTAGGCATGACATCAGAGGAAGTCAAAAAATACATTAATGATGTAGCTTTTTCTGGAGCTGAAGAATTTCTAGAAAAATATAAAGATAAAAAAGAGGATGCTGGAATCATTGGTCACTTTGGTCTAGGTTTCTACTCCTCATTTATGGTAGCTGATAAAGTTGAAATTATAACTAAGTCATATAAAGATGAACCTGCTGCTCATTGGATTTGTGATGGTTCTCCAGAATACAGTTTAAAAAAGTCTCAAAAAGAAGAAAGAGGCACAGAGATAATACTTCATATATCAAAAGACAGTAAAGACTATCTTGAAGAAAGTAAAATAACAGAGTTACTTAATAAGTATAATAAGTTTATGCCTTTCCCAATTAAGTTTGGTACAAAGGAAGAGACTATAAACAAAGATGAGAAAGGGGAAAAGTCAGAAACCAAAACTGTTGATAATATTATTAATAATACTAATCCTGCATGGACAAAGACTCCATCTGATTTAAAGGACGAGGACTATAAAAATTTTTATAAAGAACTTTACCCGTTTCAATTTGAAGAGCCTCTATTTCATATTCATCTTAATGTTGACTATCCTTTTAACTTAACAGGTATTCTATATTTCCCTAAGATTTCAAATGACCTAAATATTCAAAAGGATAGGATTCAATTATATCAAAATCAAGTTTTTGTTACTGATAATGTTGAAGGAATTGTGCCAGAGTTTCTTGCACTTCTAAAAGGGGTGATTGACTCACCAGATATTCCACTTAATGTTTCTAGAAGTTATCTTCAATCAGATACATCTGTTAAAAAGATAACTAATTATATAACGAGAAAGGTTGCTGATAAATTAAATTCAATTTTCAAAAATGATAGGAAAAGTCTTGAAGAGAAGTGGAATGATATTAAAGTAGTTATTGAATATGGTATGCTAACAGAAGATAAGTTTTATGATAAGGCAGAAGAGTTTAACCTATATCCCACTGTAGATGAGAAGTATCTTACTTATCCTGAATTAGAAAAAAAAATAAAGAAAAGTCAAACTGATAAAGATGGTAACCTAATTATTTTGTATGCTCAAAATAAGGATGATCAGCATTCTTATATAAAGAATGCAAAGGAGAAAGGCTATGAAGTTTTATTACTAGACTCTCCAATTATTTCTCATCTAATACAAAAATTTGAATCCAAAAAAGAAAAAGTCAAATTCACAAGAGTTGATTCAGATGCTCTAGAAAACCTTATAAATAAAGAGGAAAATAAAGTTTCTAAATTGAATGATGAAGAAAAGGAGAAACTAAAGCCAATGATTGAAGATGTAGTATCAGAGGAAAAATATACTGTACAATTAGAACCAATGGACAGTAACTCACTTCCATTTATGCTAGCTCAGCCAGAATTTATGAGAAGGATGAAAGACATGCAACAGACAGGTGGTGGAGCAATGGGATCTTTTCCTGAAATGTATACACTTATTGTGAATACTAATCACGAATTAATAGGAAAAATTTTAAATACTAGAACTGAAAATAAAAGAAAGAGATTGATTAAACAGTCAATTGATTTAGCAAAACTATCTCAAAGTACTCTTAAAGGTGAGGAACTAACAGAGTTTATTAAAAGAAGTATAGATTTAATTAAATAAAAGAAATTAATTAAAAATATAATCTAGTACTCTAGCAAGCCTATATCCGCCTAGTGATAACATACTCTTAACAGTATCGAAATTTTCATATTGATATTCATAACCAAGATTTGTATCATCTACACTTTTATAAATCACTTGCGTTAAATCATGTATTTGATCAATCCAGTTAACTAAGTCTTCTCTTTTAAAATCTTTAGATTTATTTTTATATATTTTTTGAAGAGTATAAGCCATTTCTGAGTAACTCATTTTATAACTATCAATCATTTTACTATCCCATACACTATGAAGATTAGTATTACTTCCAAACCACTTGACATAGATTCTATTTGCTCCTCTATCTATCTCTTGTCCTAGGTGTAGTGGTTGGTGAAGATCACCAACAAAATGGACAAGTAGCTTCAAGTGGAATGCTTTTGATTCTTTATCACTAGAGGCATCTTTTAATACATCAATACACTTATTTATAGCTATATATAAATCTCCATTATCAGAAGGAGGAATATCCATATAGTCTTTATCTAAATCAAAATTTATATAATGCCAAGGATAATAGATATCATATCTATCATCTGATTTAATTTCATCAGCAAAAGTTGAAACATAAGCAAGGGTTTGCCCATCTAAAATTTTTGAAATTTCTTCTCTTGTTTTTTCAGAAATATTTTGTTCAGCAATTTCTCCGACAACTCTATGACCTGTAGGTCCCCAAGAATTTACATTTAAAGAATTAACAAATAAAAAGATAATTACATAGAAAATATTCATATTGTAAAGTTAACTTTATTAATTTTACATCGAAAAAAATAATAATTGAAAAATTTTTTATACTTCACCTGTTTATTCTTTGCTCACATAATTACCTCTAATGCTCAAGAGGTAACTGTGAAGTATACAGAAGATAAAATTATAATTGATGGATCACCAGATGATAGGGCATGGCAAGATGCTGAAGTAGCATCTGATTTTTGGCAATGGCGACCAACAGACTCCGTAAAGGCAATAAAACAGACCGAATTTAAAGCATTATTTGATAAAGAAAATATATATCTATTAGTAAAGGCTTATACTAAAGAGAAGGTGTTTACAGTATACAACTTAGAGAGAGACTTTGAAACTAAAAGTGCAGATTATGTTCAATTAATATTTGATACATTTAATGATGCTTCAAACGCTTTTAAATTTCAAACTAACCATTTAGGTTTAAAAGGAGATATGTTACTATCTTCTATAGTATCATGGGGAGATAGAGGAGGCATGAACTCATCTTGGGATGCTATATGGGAAGTAGAATCAAAATTATATGATGACTCATATATTGCCGAGGTTAAAATTCCATTTAATCAACTTTATTTTATTAATGGTGAGAAGAGTTGGAGGTTTAATATTTATAGAAGTGATACTCAATCATTAGAACACTCAACATGGGCAAAAACTCCCCAAAATCAAAGAATAGGAGATCTTGCTTTTATGGGTAAAATGAATTTTGAAAAACCATTAGGTGAATCAAAAAAACCAGTTGCATTTATCCCTTATGTAAATGCAAATACTGGTAGAAACTTTATTGAAAAGAAAAGTCTAAACAATTTTGAATATGGTTTGGATTTTAAAGTTCCTATAGGAAACTCAATTAATGTTGACCTTACTTTTAATCCTGATTTTTCTCAAGTTGAGGTAGATGATCAATTAGTAAACCTAACTCAATTTGAACTAAGACTTCCAGAGAAAAGACAATTTTTTACTCAAAATTCTGATCTTTTTACTGATTTTGGTCAAACAAGAGATGCAGAACCTTTCTTTTCAAGAAGGATAGGTATAACAAAAGATCTAGAAGGGAATACGATTGAGAATAAAATAATAAGTGGTATTAGATTAAGTGGTAAATTAAATGATAACTTAAGAATAGGGTTATTAAATGTATTAACAGAGGAAGATACAGCTAGAGGCGTACCCCAAAATAACAGTACACTGTTCACAATAAGGAATAAAGTTTTTGCTAGATCCAACTATTCATTCTTTTTTATAAATAGAGAAAATACAAAAGATTATGACTTTGTTGAGAATCAGAAAAAATATAATAGGGTTTTTGGATTTGAATATAACTTAGCCTCTAAAAATGGTGAATGGAAAGGAAGAACTTTTTTTCACAAATCATTTACTCCTGAACAAAATGATAAAAACGCTTCTTTTGGGTTAAGATTATCAAAAAATACTCGTAAACACTACGTTAGCATGGGTGGTTCATATGTTGGAGATGATTTTAGGTCAGACCTTGGTTATTATAGAAGATACGGCTTTATAAAATTTACCCCATTTTACCAATATAGAATTTATCCAAAAAATAATGATAAAGTTCTAAATTATGCATTGCAACACTATGCAGCCTATGTGTTTAGACCTGAGAAAAAAGAAAGATTTGAAGGTAGATGGAATATTTCTTCTTTTGAAATAAAATATTTAAATCAAAGCACATTTGAGATTAAGCAAAATATAAAGAGAGATTATTTGTACTATGATTTTGATCCAACTAGAACAAAAGGATCAGTTCCTCTTCCTGCTAATAATTTTTATTCGTACACTGATTATGAAATGGCATATTCTTCTCCTGATAAAGATTTATTTAATTTTAGAACTGAAATCCAGATTGGAGATTTTTTTAATGGAAAAAAGTTTTCTCTTAACAATGAATTTAAATTTAGAGTACAACCATACTTTAATACTAGTCTAAAGATAAATTATGATTCTATTGAATTGCCAGAACCATATAACAGTAAAGACATATGGCTAATAAGCCCAAAATTTCAATTTACTTTTAATAAAAAAACTTTTTGGACTACATATGTCCAGTATACTAATCAATCTGAAAATCTAGGAATAAATTCTAGACTTCAATGGAGATTTGCACCATTATCTGATTTATATCTGGTTTATAATGATAATTATTTCACTACCGGTTCAATTGAACCTCAGTTTAGATCAATAAATTTAAAACTTACATATTGGATTAATATATAATAATGGTAAATCAACTGATTAAAATATCAATATTTCTATTCTCAATTATAATTATACAAAGTTGTAATAGTAAAAAATCAGAAAATTTTATGCTATTAAATGGTAAAATTGATGGCTTAAGAAAGGGTACTCTTTATCTTCAAAAATTTGTTGATTCAATTTATATTTCTATTGACTCAACAAAGGTTAATGATGAATTTGAATTTAATATGGGCACACCTCTTGATGAGCCTGATATATATTATTTATACCTTGATAAATTTGATGGTGACTCTCTGAATGATAGAATAAAGTTCTTTGGTAATATTGGTGAAATAACAATTAACTCTAAAGTAAATACTTTTGATACAAATGCTGAAATTATTGGATCAGATAATCAAACTTTAATGGAAGAGTATATATCTATTATAAGAAAATTTAACCTTGAGAATCTTGATTTACTTGAAATATATTATGAATCTCAAATTAATGGAAATAATAAAAGATTTGATTCAGTTAATGAAGCAATAGACAACTTAATTAAGAGAAAATATCTTTATAGTTTAAACTTTGCAACTACAAATTCTAATTATGAGATTTCTCCTTATATCCTAACTACTGAAGTCCCAGATGCAAATAAAGAGTTACTAAAACAGGTATACGATAAATTTAATGACTCTATAAAGGTTAGTAAATACGGTAAGCTATTGATGGAGATAATTAGTGAATAATCAGTATATTTAATTATGAAATTGAAAACAAAACGATATAGACCTTCACAAACTTCAAAAAGCTTTTTAGACCAGTTAGTAAAAATTTTCAGTTTTACACCTTCAAAAACAAGAAGAGAGATAATCAAACAAAGAAGAAGATAGTTTTTTATCCAGAATATTCTACAAAATTTCTTGGAGTCTCAAAAAGAGTTATTTTAAGCTTGTAATCAGGTTTAAAGTGATTTATTAATCTATCATATATCAGAATTGCTATATTTTCTGCAGTTGGATTTAAATTTTTAAATTCTGGAATATCAAGATTCAAATTTTTGTGATCAAGGTAATCTTCAACTTCTTGTTTAATAATATCCTTTAATTTACCCAAGTCATATACATACCCTGTCTCAGGATCTACTTTACCAGTTAAGCTAACTGTTAAGTCATAGTTATGACCATGGAAGTTCTCATTTGCGCATTTACCGAAGACTGATTCATTTTTTTCATCAGACCAGTCAGGCCTATAAAGTTTATGAGCAGCGTTAAAATGAGCTTTTCTACTTATCGTAAGATTCACTTTTTAAAATTTTTATAAAAATAATCAAATGCTATAACAAACCACACTGTATAGTCTTTTTCATTTTCTTTAATATCTTTTCTGAGATCTTCAACTGAAATCCATTTCCAATCTTCTGCTTCATCTCTATTTAATATTGGCAAACCATTAAATTCTCCAATTAAAACATGATCAAATTCATGTTCTATAAGTCCATTTTCTAATTCAGCTCTGTATGTAAAATTAAAAGCTAGTTTAAGATCTGCCTTAATTCCCATTTCTTCTGATAATCTTCTAGCAGCTGCATCAATAATGTCTTCTCCATCTCTTGGGTGACTACAGCATGTATTTGTCCATAAGCCTCCAGAATGATATTTACTAGAAGATCTCTTTTGAAGTAAAATTTGATTTTCTGAATTAAATATAAATATAGAAAAAGCTCTATGAAGTATTCCTTTATGATGAGCCTCCATTTTAGGCATTAAACCTATTTGGTTGTCATTTTTGTCGACTAAAACTACTTTTTCCTCAGCCATATAAGTTAAATTAATAATTTAACTCTTCTTCTTCTTTATTTATGAGCAAACTATTGTATTCTTCTTTAAGACCTACCAGAATCTCATCATATTTCCTATTTCCTGTACCAGCAGGAATCTTATGACCAACAATTACATTTTCTTTTAATCCCTCCAGAGAGTCATTTTTTCCATTAACAGCAGCTTCATTAAGAACTTTTGTAGTCTCTTGGAAAGAAGCAGCAGAAATAAAGGATTTAGTTTGAAGAGAAGCTCTTGTAATCCCTTGAAGCTGAGTAGATGCGGTTGCTGGTTTAGCATCTCTAGCTGAAATTATCTTTTTATTATCTCTTTTTAAAATCGAATTTTCATCACGAAGCTGACGTGCTGAAACTAGTTGACCAACCTTGAAGTTTTCACTTTCACCAGCATCTTCAATAGCTTTCATTCCATATAATGAATCGTTTTGAGAAATAAATTCATCTCTATAAGTTAATTGGTTTTCAAGGAATATAGAATCTCCTGGATCAATTATTTTAACTTTTCTCATCATCTGTCTTACAACAACCTCGAAATGCTTATCATTAATTTTAACACCTTGCAACCTATAAACTTCCTGAACTTCATTGACTAGATATTGTTGAACAGCAGATGGGCCCTTTATATTTAAAATATCTGTTGGAGTTATAGAACCGTCAGATAAAGGCATTCCTGCTTTAATGAAATCATTTTCTTGAACTAGTATTTGGTTTGAAAGTTTTACTAGATATTTTTTCACATCTCCAAACTTAGATTCAACTACTATCTCTCTATTACCTCGTTTTATCTTTCCAAAAGAAACAACACCATCAATTTCAGAAACAACAGCTGGATTTGATGGATTTCTTGC
>Ga0209036_1000783_pt1 | contig 13689 bp, 9 predicted proteins | sample MarorgKNORR_S2LV_3_FD_188222 | JGI IMG/M metagenome (GOLD analysis project Ga0209036, IMG submission 188222) | Marine microbial communities from the Southern Atlantic Ocean, analyzing organic carbon cycling - DCM_A/KNORR_S2/LV (SPAdes) (version 2) | ecosystem: Environmental > Aquatic > Marine >... | reverse complement strand
GATAATTTTATTAATGAGTTAAAGACTTCTCTAGTAAGAAATAACTTATCAAGTAAATATTTTATTAAACCTGTTTATAATGATTTTTCTATTGATTTTGTTTCTACTATCAAAAGTGTTAATTCTGCGCCCTTATATGTTTTACTTAATCTAGTTAATTCAGAAAGCCATAATTATACAGCTGAGGTTGTTTTTAGACATTCATTAAATAACTGGTCTCATGATTTTCCTAATGTTAAATACACTAAGTGGTTAAATGATCAAAACTTTGATTCAGATGATTTTATCTTTGCTGATGCTAGTGGTTTATCAAGAGAAAATAGAGTTACCACATATGGTTTATCTCAATTTTTGAGAAGAATGCAATTAAGTAGATATTCCGATTATTATTTCTCATCTTTTTCTATTTTAGGGGTTAGAGGATCATTGAAAAATGTAAAAGCCCCAATAAATCTCAAAGGCAGAATTTTGGCTAAATCAGGAAGACTTAGTAACGTTAGATCTATTTCTGGTATTATATTAGGTAAAGATAAAATATTTAGTATTATTGTTAATAATAAGGAAAATTCGACGAAGAATATTATTAATATTTTATCAATAGTAGATAATACTAATTATTGTACTTAATTAGTATTTAGTTTCATAAGATCCTTAGCAATAAATTCAGGAACCATATGGCGAATCTCACCGCCAAATCTTGCGACTTCTTTAACTACTGAACTACTTAAAAAGCTATGGTGCGTTTCTGTCGCGAGAAAAATTGTTTCGTACTGATTATTTAAAGATCTGTTTGTATGAGCAACTTGTAGTTCATATTCAAAATCACTCATAGCTCTTAAGCCTCTTAAAATAAGATCAGCATTGTTTTCACGAGCACAATCAACAGTTAATCCTTTAAAAGCTATTGTTCTGCAACCTGGGATATCTTTAGTAGCATTTTCAATCTGCTCGATTCTTCTCTCGCAGGAGAAAGTTGCCTTTTTTGAGGGGTTTTCTAATACTGCAATGAGAACCTCCCCAAATAAATCACTTCCTCTTTGAATTAGATCAAGGTGCCCAAACGTTAATGGGTCGAAACTACCCGGATAAAGCGCCTTCATTGTGTTTTAGCTTTAAAAATGTCCATTTCTTTCATAGAATCACATATCTATAAACGTATCAAAGCGCATGACTCTCAATCAGGATGCAAAAAAAGTTCTTTTGCGCAAAATCCCTCATGGATTATTTATATGTGCAGTAAGAGAGGGTGATGAAATAAATGGTTTTACAGCTAGTTGGGTAACACAAGGTTCATTTACACCTCCATTAGTTGTAATGGCAGTTCGTGCCGATGGATCTAGTCATGGAATTATTCAAAGAACAAAGATGTTTTCTTTAAATGTTTTGAGAGAAGATCAAAAGGACCTAGCAGCTGTGTTTTTTAAGCCTCAAAAAGGATTAGGAGGAAGATTTGAAGCTTGTAAATTCACTTATGGAGAACTAGGCATGCCGTTAATCGAAGATGTCATAGGTGGCGTTGAATGTGAAGTCATTTCAGGAGTCGAGCATGGAGATCACACAGTTTTCGTCGCTGAAGTAAAGAGTGCAGTATTGAATAAAGATGGATCTGCCTTAAATTTAGCGAGCACAGGTTGGAATTATGGTGGTTAATTTATCGAGACAAGTTCGGTGGAACTAACACCGTTAATAAGGGACAAGTCAAGATTATCGGATTTTTTGAAGGATATACCTAATGATCCTGGATGTTATTTGATGAAAGATGGTGAGGATAGATTGCTTTATGTTGGTAAATCTAAAAAGTTAAGGAATAGAGTTAGAAGTTATTTTCGTTCAGGTAATGAATTAAGTCCTAGAATATCTTTAATGGTGAGACAAGTTGCAGATATTGAATTGATAGTTACTGATAATGAAAGTGAAGCATTAACATTAGAATCAAATTTAATTAAATCTCATCAACCATATTTCAATGTCTTACTAAAAGATGATAAAAAGTATCCCTATGTTTGTATTACTTGGGGTGATAAATATCCAAGAATTTTTTTAACTAGAAAAAGGCGTCAACGACAATTAAAAGATAAATATTATGGTCCTTATGTAGATGTTTATTTACTTAGACAGACTCTATTTAGTATAAAAAAATTGTTTCCACTCAGGCAAAGAAGAATTCCACTTTATAAGGATAGAACATGCCTTAATTATTCAATTGGAAGATGCCCTGGTGTTTGCCAGGAAGAAATAAGTTCAGAAGATTACAAAAACACTTTAAAACGAGTTGAAATGATATTTCAAGGAAGAACGGATGAATTAAGAATATTATTAGAAAAACAAATGATTTCTTTTTCAGAGTCATTGAAATTTGAAGAGGCTGGATCAGTTAGAGATCAGCTTAAGGGTATAGATAGATTGTATGAATCTCAAAAGATGATTATTCCTGATTCATCTGTTTGTAGGGATATAATTGCAATGGCATCAGAAGAAAATATAAGCTCAGTACAAATTTTTCAAATGCGATCAGGTAAATTAATTGGTCGTTTAGGATATTTCTCAGATAATAGTAATTTTAATTCATCTCAAATACTTCAACAAGTAATAGAAAATCATTATTCAAATGTAGATCCTGTTGAAATCCCATCAGAAATATTAGTTCAACATCAACTTGTAAATAATATTTTAATTTCAGATTGGCTTAGTGAAATAAAAAAGCAAAAAGTTAATATAAATGTTCCTAAAAGATCTAGAAAAGCAGAGATTATTAAACTCGTAGAAAAAAATGCTAATTTAGAATTACAAAGAATTAAACAATCTCATGATAAGAATTTAGTTGAACTTGATGATCTGACTAATATCCTTGATTTAGAAAATATTCCAAAGAGAATTGAATGTTATGACATAAGCCATATCCAAGGAAGTGATGCTGTTGCATCACAAGTAGTATTTATTGATGGTATTGCGGCAAGGCAACACTATAGAAGATATAAAATTAAAAGCCCGAATATAAAAATTGGTCACAGCGACGATTTCGAATCAATGGCTGAAGTGATAACTAGAAGATTTAGAAGATGGGCTCGTTTTAAAGAAGAAGGTGGAGATATTGATGCCCTAATAAGTAATGAAAGCAGTGTTCTTGACAATCAGAATTTAAATGACTGGCCAGATCTCGTTGTGATAGATGGAGGTAAAGGTCAATTAAGTTCTGTCGTAGCTGCTCTTGAGGACCTTAAACTTGATCAAAATTTAAATGTCATTTCTTTAGCAAAAAAGAAGGAGGAAGTTTTTATTCCGAAGGTTAAACAATCATTAGTTACCGAATCAAATCAACCAGGAATGCTTTTGCTAAGGAGACTGAGAGATGAAGCTCATAGATTTGCAATTACTTTTCATAGGCAAAAAAGGAGTCAACGGATGAAACGTTCTCAGTTAAATGAAATACCGGGTCTTGGACCTCAAAGAATAAAATTATTGCTTGAGCATTTCAGGTCAATTGAGGCAATACAAATGGCTACTTTTTCTGAACTTTCATCAACACCAGGCTTAGGCAGATCAACTGCTGTTGTTATTAGAAACTATTTTCATCCCGATAAAAATAAATAATCTAATTTTAAATTATTAACTATTGAGCGACATCTAATCTTTATTAGAGTAATGTATAGAGTGATATGAACTTACCTAACATTTGATTTAATATGAATTTTTCGCCAGAGACATATTTATGGTTTAAATCATTTCATATTATCGGCGTAGTTGTTTGGTTTGCAGGTTTATTTTATTTAGTTAGATTATTTATTTACCATGTTGAAGTACAAACTCAGAAAGAGGAAATTAGGGAAGTTTTTAATAAGCAATATTCTTTAATGGAGAAAAGGTTAGCTAATATAATTACCACTCCAGGAATGGTATTGGCTGTTATAATGGCAACTGGTCTATTATATATGCAGCCTTCATATCTATCGCAAGCATGGATGCAAGTTAAATTATTATTTGTATTATTTCTACTTATATATCATTTTTATTGTTATAGAATTATGAATCAATTAAATAATAATCAGTTCAATTTTAGTGGTCAGCAACTCCGAGCATTGAATGAGTTGCCAACACTACTGTTGGTAGTTGTTGTAATGCTTGTTGTATTTAAAAACCAATTCCCAACAAGTGCTGCAAGTTGGTTGATCTTTGGGTTAATACTTTTTATGGCTGCAAGTATACAATTTTATGCCAAATGGCGCAGGAACAAGAAACAACTTACTTAGTTAATATGACTAATAAGGATTTTCTTTGTTTAAAAAATATAATCAAATCTGTTACTAAAGATAGTTGTCCAAATTCTATTAATTTTCATATGCATTCAACTTATAGTGATGGAAGTTTGTCTCCTATAGAAATCTATAATCAAGCTTTAGAACTAAATATTGATCATTATGCAATTACAGATCATCATTCAGTTGATGCATATCTTGAATTAGTTGAAATTATTGAATCTGATTATCTTGATAATTCAATTTTTCCAAAACTTTGGACTGGTATAGAAATTACCTGCTTATTAAAAGGGTGTTTAGTCCATGTTTTAGGGCTTGGATTTGATCCTAGCTCTAAACACTTATTACCTTATGTTGAACATAGATCTGCTATTGGTAATGAATTACTAGCATCAAATGTAGTTGATTCGATACACAATGCCAATGGAATTGCTGTTTTAGCTCATCCTGCAAGATATAAGCTTCCATTTGATATTTTAATTAATGAAGCATCAAAGCTTAATTTTGATGCTGTTGAAACTTGGTACAACTACGAAAGAGCACCTATTTGGATCCCGTCAGAGTTTATTTGCGATAAAATATTTGATTGTGCAAATTCTTATTCATTGTTATCAACATGTGGAACAGATACTCATGGATTATCTCTTTTAAGGCGCTGATTTATTATTTCTTCTATTGGAATTAAATTTTTCAATTTTACTGTCTATATCAGATAAAACAGATTTAATAGATGCTATTTCTTCATTAGTTGCATCTGTCCAAAGCTTTCGATTTGATGCTTCTAGTAGTCTTTCAGCGATATCTCTTAATGCCCATGGATTGTTATCAATAATAAATTTTCTTGTCTTTTCATCTACCAACCAATTACTTGCAATTGACTCATAACACCAATTAGGAACAAGGTTAGTTGTTGCATCAAAAGAGAATAAATAGTCAAGGCTTGCTGACATCTCGAAAGCTCCTTTATAGCCATGTTGTTTCATTCCCTCAAGCCATTTTGGATTTAATAACCTACTCCTAACAACCTTATCTATTTCTTTTGAAAGTTTATGTATTCTTGGTCGTTGATATCTAGAATTATCTGCAAAATAAGCTTGTGGATTGTTACCACTAGTTTTCTTTACTGCAGAGATTAAGCCACCCTGAAATTGATAGTAATCATCTGAATCGAGTATGTCGTGCTCTCTATTATCTTGACTATGTAGTACTACTTTTACTTTTGATAAATTATATTCCAACCCTTTTTTGTCTTTAACAATATTGTTTGAACCTTCATATCGCCATTTACTCCATTCTATAAATGCATTAGCCAGTTCAGATTGATGATCCCATGAGCCATTATTGATAATTTCTTGCAAACCTGCTCCATATGATCCAGGTGCTGATCCATATATTCTTGAGTCGGTTTTTCCATTTCTATAAGACTCAGCAAGGGGATTAATTGCATTGGGCTCATTTAAATTCCCAATAAGGTTTTGTCCTCTTCGTATTAATTCAATGATTTGGGGGAATGCATCCCTAAATAAACCAGATATTCTTAATGTGACGTCGACTCTGGGCCTATTTAAAACACTCATGGGAATGACTTCAACGTCCACAACTCTTCTTAAAGTTCCATCCCATATAGGCATTAGACCCATAAGTGCAAATAGTTGACAAATATCTTCTCCTCCATTTCTCATGGTTGAAGTTCCCCATATTGAAATAGCGAGATGTAAAAGGTGCTCTCCATTTTCTTGTAGGTAAAGATCAACTAATTTTTCAGCACTTCTTTTCCCTAGGTCCCATGCTGTTTCTGTTGGAATAGCTCTAATATCAACAGAAAAGAAATTTTTACCTGTCGGTAAGACCTCTAATTTTCCTCTTGTTGGAGCACCAGAAGGGCCGCTAGCAATTCTCTTCCCTTCCAACGCTTTAAGTAAATTAGTCTTTTCGTTTTTGGAACTTTTTAATAATCTAGGTAAAATATTAGTTATTAAATGATTTATAAATATATTTGGGTTTTCAATATCTAAATATTTTAGTAGTTTACTATCAAGTTCGATTTTATTTTTGGCAGTGGTTTCGAGATTAAGTATATGTATACAATGAAACTCAATTATATACATTCCAATTTCATTAAACCAGTCAATTAGCTGCCCTACTTTTCTTGCATTAATAGTGGTATATTCTTTAAATAAATTAATATCTATTTGCGTTAAGTCCAAACTTTCTTCGTCTCTCCATGGGTCAATGGTAAAACCTAAATCTTCAGCTAAATATTGTGATAAACCAGCAATGTTCCCTGTAGGCACATTTGATATAGCCAACGTTAATTCTATTAGTTTATCCATACTTTGATTCACACCAAAGATATGAAGTCCTGTCCTTATTTGGGATTGTTTTATTTCACATAAATAACTTTCTGCAGTATCTATTATCTCTTGTATATTAATTTTTTTGATATCTTCTTTAATTATATATGGGTCAATACTTGGCCATGAATTTTTAATTAATAACTCTATAATCTTTTTTTCTAATAACTCATTTCTATTATCATTGATAAGTTTAGATTCATAATATTCATCAATTAGGTTCTCAATTTCTATTAACTCATTATAACTACCAGCGTGAGAAAGTGGCGGTGTTAAATGATCAATAATTATCGCATGTGTCCTTCTTTTTGCTTGTGACCCTTCTCCAGGATCATTTACGATAAATGGGTATATGTTTGGAACTGGTGGGCAAATAATAAATGGGAAACAATTACTACTTAAACCAACACCTTTACCAGGTAACCATTCAACGCTACCGTGCTTTCCTAGATGTATAATTGCATTTGCCTTAAATGAATGCGATAACCAAAAATATTGCGCAATATATTTATGTGTAGGTGGTAGATCTGGTGAGTGCAAATCTGATAAATTATCTTGTTCAAAGCCTCTATTTGCTTGAACTAATACAGTTATATTTCCTAGAGTAAATCCATTGATCGGGAACCCGCCTTCTTCTAATTGTTTTGAACAATTTGGTTCTCCCCATCGTTTAATTAACTTTTCCTTCGCATTAGCTTCAATTTTATTCCACTGGTATAAATAATCAACAAGGCTTAAATATGATTGGGGTACGTTAGATATGGTTTCTTCAGAATTTGTCCTATAAGTAATTAACTTGTTAATTAGCTCTTTACTACTTCGTGGCAAGGGGTTATCTCCTAAATAATATCCTTCATCTTTTAACCATCTCAAAACGTACAAAAGGCTTTCTGGTGTATCTAAACCAACTCCATTTGCAATCCTTGAATCCTTAACAGGATAATTAGCTATTACAACAGCAATTTTTTTATTGAAGTTACTTGTTTTTCTAAGATAAACAAGATTTTTTATGTAATTAATACACCATTCAATATGTTTGTCATAAGGTTCTGTCTTATATACAGATATAGATAATTCATTATCTGTATAGCTAAGATTTTTAAATGCAATTGGAACTGTACAAATTCGACCATCTACTTCTGGCAGAACAACTTGAATTGATAAGTCAATTGGATTTAAACCTACTGTTGATTTTTTCCATTCATTAACCGTCGAACTGGATATAAGTAGTTGATAGACAGGAACGTCTAATGTGTCCCATAGGCTATTTTTTATATTATCATTCTTATATTCAACTGATGAAAATGAAGTAGTAGTAATGATCGCTTCAATTTTTTCATTATCCAATAAATTTATTATCTCTTTCTGAATATCTTTTGACTTAAAACTAGTAATCCATACGATTTTGGCATTTATCTGATGTCTTTTTGAAATTTCAACTAATGAGTCTGCTAACTCTGTGTTGCCTGATTGGAATAATGATTTGTAGAGAAATATAGCAATCTTAGGGTAATCATTATCTATCCATTTCCATTTGACTAAATCATCATGATATTCAATTAAATCTCTTTCTACTTTAATTTCCTCTAAACTTTTTAAGTTATCTAAAACCTTTAATAAGTAATTATAGTTTTTTAAACCGCCTTCATTTAATAGAAGTTGAATAAAATCAACTTGAACTTTTTTTATACTACTAATATCTTTAAGATCATTTGCTGTACTCTCTATGCCAGAGACTACTATTAATTGTCTATTAGGTTTCTCTAATTGCCATAAACTTAATTGTTCAAATCCATATGACCAATATGATCTTGATCCTAAAAACCTAACAACAACGATTTCTGCTGTATTACATGTATTGGATATATAATGGTCAATTGATGCATTTGATGATAAATAGGCTATTGGTAAAGCCCTGATTTTATTTCTCCACTTTTTATTTTTAGGTTGCTTTAATACAGAGGATAAGCATGTTATGTCGGATGTAGCACTAGTTAAGAAGATAACTGGTGCATTTGGTTGTTCAATAAATGTAATTTCTTCTTGAGGATCATTCCCAGGAAGGCTGGCAATTCTATGCATTCATTTATTATGTGTAATTAATGCAGTAAAACTAAAAATGCTGATTTTTTTTCATCCTAGCTCGAGCTTAAATGCATAATTTTCTTCCCTTCGCTTGGTTTGAGGGTCAATGTATTCCATTCAATGATGCAAAGCTATCAATAGCTACTCACGCTCTTCATTATGGAACTGCAGCTTTTGGTGGGATGCGTGCTATCCCTGACCCAAATAATAGTAAATCATTTTTATTATTTAGGGCAGATAAACATGCAAAAAGATTATGCCAAAGCGCTAAATTTTTGATGACTGAATTAGATGAGGATTTTGTATTAAACTCTCTAGAAACGTTTCTAGTCAAAAATAAACCTACTCAACCTGTTTATATAAGACCATTTGTATATACTAGTGATTTAGGAATTGCACCAAGATTACATAATATCGAAACTAATTTCTTTATTTATGGAATAGAATTAGGGGATTATCTTTCACCAGATGGTGTTACATGTCGTGTCAGTAGCTGGACCCGTCAGCAAGACAATTCACTTCCTCTGCGTGGAAAAATTAGTGGAGCATACATAACAAGCTCATTAGCTAAAACAGAAGCAGTAAAAAGTGGATTTGATGAGGCACTATTACTTAACAGTCAAGGTAAAGTTAGTGAGGCTAGTGGAATGAACATCTTTATAGTTCGGAATGGTGATCTCATAACACCTGGTGTAGATCAAGATATTCTTGAAGGTATTACTCGTGCAAGTGTTATAGAACTTGCTAAGAGTAATGGAATAAATGTTATTGAAAGACCTGTAGATAAAACAGAGTTATTTATATCGGATGAGGTTTTCTTAACAGGCACAGCTGCAAAGATAACTCCGATTAAAATGATTGAAACAACATTAATGAGTAAAGAAATGCCAACAATGAATTTACTCAGAGATAAATTAACTAAAATTACAGAAGGTTTAGTACCTGAATATGAGAATTGGGTTAAACGTGTGAATATAGATTAAAATCTTAATGTATAATTTATTTAGATTTATGTTTTTCATTTTTATAAGTAAAGTATATATTATATGACTCACTTTTTAGACTATCTAAACTCAGAGAAAAGACCAATAATAGTCTTTGATGGTGCAACAGGCACGTCTTTACAAGATCAACAACTAACTGCAGATGATTATGGTGGTGCTTCTTTAGAAGGTTGTAATGAAAATCTTGTTTTAACCTCTGTCTCTAGTGTTGAGAAAGTACATCAGTCATTCTTAGAGGCCGGTTGTGATGTAATAGAAACAAATACATTTGGCGCAACTTCTATTGTTCTTGATGAGTATGGAATTGGAAACAAAGCTTATGAGATCAATTTCAAAGCTGCACAAATAGCAAGGAGTATTGCAAATAAATATCAAACAGCTGAAAAGCCAAGATTTGTTGCTGGTTCAATTGGTCCAACAACAAAGCTTCCAACCCTTGGTCATATCAGTTTTGATGAATTAAAAAAATCTTATCTTGAACAAGCTAAAGCACTGATTGAGGGTGGAATTGATCTTTTTCTTATTGAAACTTGCCAAGATGTTTTACAAATAAAGGCAGCTCTGCAGAGCGTAAATGAAGCAATAGGTGATGGAATTAAAATCCCAGTAATGGTATCTGTAACCATGGAAACTACAGGTCAGATGCTTATTGGTAGCGATATTTCTTCCATAACAACAATTTTAGAGCCTTTTAATATTGATATTTTGGGCCTTAATTGTGCTACTGGCCCAGAAGAAATGAAAGATCATATTAAATACTTATCTGAGCATTCACCCTTTCACATAAGTTGTATTCCAAATGCTGGACTTCCTGAAAATGTAGGAGGTAAGGCTCATTATCGATTAACCCCAATGGAACTTAAGTTCCAACTTAGTCATTTTATTAATGATTTAGGCGTTCAATTAATTGGTGGCTGTTGTGGGACTAGGCCAGAACATATAAAACAACTTTCAGATTTATCGCTTGAGCTTTTATCATCAGATCGTAGATTGATTAACCTATCAAAGGAAAGATCTATAATTCCAGCTGCATCTTCAATTTATGAGTCAATTCCATATGAACAAGACAACTCATTTTTGATAGTTGGCGAAAGATTAAATGCAAGTGGTTCAAAAAAGGTAAGAGAACTTTTGAATATTGAGGACTGGGATGGTCTGGTTGGAATAGCAAAATCACAACTTAAGGAAAATGCGCATGTACTTGATGTAAATGTTGATTTTGTTGGAAGAAATGGCATAGAAGATATGTCGAACTTGGTTAAAAGATTAGTTAATAATATCAATTTACCTTTGATGCTTGATTCAACGGATTATGAAAAAATGGAGAGTGGTTTAAAACATGCTGGCGGAAAATGTATTTTAAATTCCACTAACTATGAAGATGGACAAGATAGATTTCATAAAGTGATTGATCTAGCTAAAGAACATGGTTCAGCAGTTGTGATTGGAACAATTGATGAAGATGGAATGGCTAGATCTGCAGAAAAAAAAGCTGAAATAGCAACTAGGGCTTTTAAGGATGCTACAAATTCTGGGTTGAAACCCTATGAAATTTTTTATGATCCTTTAGCTTTGCCAATATCTACAGGACTTGAGGAAGATAGAAAGAATGGTTTTGAAACGATTAAAGCTATTAAGTTAATTAAAGATCGACATCCACAAGTACATTTAATCCTAGGCATTTCAAATGTAAGTTTTGGCCTATCATCTAGTGCGAGAGTTGTCCTTAATTCTATCTTTCTAAATGAAGCAATTAAGGCTGGATTAGATTCGGCAATTGTTTCACCATCCAAGATATTACCTTTAAATAAAATTAGTGAAGAAGAGATAAAAATATGTTTGGATCTTATTTATGACAAGAGAATTATAGATAATAGTGTATGCACTTATGACCCCCTAACGACCCTAACTTCTTATTTTGATGACTCGAAAAAACTTCTAAATAATAGCTCAATTGATGAGGATATTAATTTACCTATAGAAGATAAGTTGAAGAATCATATTATTGATGGAGAAAAAACAAATCTACATTCAAATCTTGATTTAGCATTAAATAAATATAAGCCTTTGATAATAATTAATGAATATTTACTAGATGGAATGAAAGTTGTTGGGGAATTATTTGGTTCAGGTCAAATGCAATTACCTTTTGTACTTCAATCTGCAGAAACAATGAAATATGCAGTTTCATATTTAGAAGATTTTATGGATAAATCTGAGGTAAATCAATCAAAGGGTAAATTTATTATAGCTACGGTCAAAGGCGATGTTCACGATATAGGAAAAAATTTAGTAGATATTATTTTGTCGAATAATGGGTATGATGTTATTAATTTAGGAATTAAACAAGATGTCAATGCAATTATAAACGCACAAAAAGAACATCATGCCGATTGCATTGCAATGAGTGGTCTACTTGTAAAATCGACTGCCTTTATGAAAGATAATCTTAAAGCTTTAAATGAGGAAGATATTGATGTACCTATTATTTTAGGTGGGGCTGCATTAACCCCTAAATTTGTTAACCAAGATTGCGCAAGTGTGTACAAGGGCAAGGTTATTTATGGGAGAGATGCCTTCACTGATTTGAAATTTATGGACGCATATATGAAAGCTAAATTAGCTAATAACTGGGATAACAAAACAGGTTTTTCCGAAGGAGCTCCTGAGGGGATAACTATTGGAACTTATAAAAGTTCTAATTCAGATCCAAAAGTAATAAAAGAGAGTTTAGAGGTAAAAAAAATTAACGACAATTCCAGATCAAAAGATATATCTTCAGTAAAATCTATTAAACCTCCATTTTTAGGGCCCAAGATCTTATTAGAAAAAGATATTGACTTATCTAATGTTTATAAATTCTTAGACCGTAATGCATTATTTGCTGGACAATGGCAAATGAAAAGATCCAAAGACATGTCGGCTTCAGATTATAAGGAATTTCTTAAGCAAAAAGCTGAGCCAAAATTAGATTATTGGATGAATAAAATCATAAATGATAATCTTATCTCACCATCTTTGGTATATGGATATTTTCCATGTGGGAGAGAAGGGAATTACTTAAATGTTTATGACACTGATCACAAATCTCTTTTAGGAAAATTTCTATTACCCAGACAAAGATCTGGAAAGAGATATTGTATCGCAGATTTTTATAATGACTTAGTAGATAATCATCCTTCTGATTATCTACCTATGCAGGCAGTTACAATGGGAGAAAAAGCTAGTGACTATTCCCATAAATTATTTAGCCAAGACTCTTATTCTGATTATCTATATTTCCATGGTTTAACTGTACAATTAGCTGAAGCCCTAGCAGAATATATACACTCAATTATTAGAATAGAGTGTGGTTTTAAATATGAAGAACCAGATAATATTAAAGATATATTGGATGTAAAGTATAGAGGTTGTAGATACTCATTTGGTTACCCAGCTTGCCCAGAAGTATCAGATTCTAGAAAGCAATTAGATTGGCTAGATGCAGATAAAATTAATATATCTATGGATGAAAGTGAGCAACTGCATCCAGAACAAAGTACTACTGCAATTGTTGCATTACATCCAGTAGCTAAATACTTTGGTATTTAATTAATTGACTTAATTGTTTAAACTTTTAATTAATCTAAATATTATTTTCATCCATCGCCTCTAATACTTCTATCTGAAATTCTGCCATTGATTCTGAGTCACTTAAATCAATTCCTTCTCCAGCAGCATTTTGAGTTAACTCTTGAAAATGAAAAGCTCCTTCACCAGTGGCTAAAAATTCCATAGCAGAGGTTTCGCCGCTCTCTTGAAAAGCGTCACAAAGAGCCAAAAATGCTCCGTCTTCAGAAAAGTCCCAATCCATCGAGGACACATTACTGAAAGAGGTTTTAACTCCTTCCCCCCTGCTTACGTCAACCTAAACTGACAAGATTTTTAAACTTTTTTGCAAAAGGATAAATTAAAAATCGTTTATTCTTGCTTCAGATCTGTTCCAGCACAAGC
>Ga0209036_1000779_pt1 | contig 13753 bp, 20 predicted proteins | sample MarorgKNORR_S2LV_3_FD_188222 | JGI IMG/M metagenome (GOLD analysis project Ga0209036, IMG submission 188222) | Marine microbial communities from the Southern Atlantic Ocean, analyzing organic carbon cycling - DCM_A/KNORR_S2/LV (SPAdes) (version 2) | ecosystem: Environmental > Aquatic > Marine >... | reverse complement strand
AAACCAATTATTTATCTTTTGTTTCCGTAACAAATCCACCACTTCCTTCTGGGGGTTCAATTTTCTTTGCACTACCTAATCCAATTGTTGTTATGATTACAGATGATAATATTATGAAAAATATTATTTGCGGATACGCTTCTCCATTTTGCAATCCCATTGTAAGCGGTATAGTTGCTAACACGGCAGCAGCTAATCCTCTTGGAATCATTACAGATGTAACTTTCTTGTCTAATTTGGAAAATCCACGCACAAGTGCAGTATGTGTAATAATGATTCTTCCAATGTAAATTGCCACCGCCGCCACTATTCCAAATATGACATATTCAATTTGCCCAAAGCTTGCTAGCAATCCTACAAAGACGAAGAAAAATGCTCTAACAATGAATGTAACCTGACTGTGAAGTGAGTTATCTATTGTATGCTCTGGCAGTTTAATTCGTAATTTCTTTAGTAGATACTTTTTGTTTCCTAGCATTAGTCCAAATACAAGTGCGGTCAATGCACCTGATTCTCCAAATGAGTTTGCCAAGAAGAATAGTAAGAATAGAACTCCTAATGTGAGCATATAGTTGTGTTGTGCATTACTCAACTTGGAAATAATAAACATCCATGGAATTCCGACTCCAAATCCAAGTATCAGGCCAACAGCGATTGCTCTTCCAAGTGTTTCTCCTAAAAGATCGATACTAAATGAACCTGTAAGAACTGCCTCAAACAAAATGAATGCTACAATTGTTGATAAAATATCAGTTAATGCAGATTCAAAACTAAGCATTGATTTTGCTTTTTCTGAAATTCTCAGTTTTCTTACCAAACCAAAAACAATGATCGAGCTGCTACCTCCAACTATAGTTCCAAGTAGTATACTATCGAGCCATTCCCATCCTAAACCATAATGTGCAAATACACTGACAGTACCAACAGCTGCCGCAAATCCCAAAATTACTAGAATCACAGAAAAGTGTGCAGTCTTTAGAATTTGTCCAATCTTTAGGTTATACCCACCATCAAACATGATTATGATTAATGCAAGTGCTGCAAAGTACGGAACAATCTCAATGACTGCAGCTGGTTGTACAATTCCAATTACAGGTCCAATCATAACTCCTAGTATCATCAAAAATGCAATATCTGGAATTCCAGTTTTCTTGAAAAATGCCTCTCCTAAAACTCCTAAAATAATAACAACACTTGCTGCAAGTAACAAAATTGGAGCTGATGCAATCAGTGAGCCCTCGCCCATTGAAATCTCTCCTATGAATCTCTGAATATTTGCTAGACCATTCAGTATTATCTCCATACCTGGATTATCAACATCCATCTCAGGAAGGGGATTCCTCTCAAAATATGACCTTACTAAATCTCGAGCATTAGAATCTGCTAATTCCTCAGTATTGATTTTTGACAAAAACCCATCTTTGAATAAATTTTGAAACTCTTCAAAGATACTCAGAAAAATCAAATTCATGATATTTCAGCCCTTTTAATGCTAATTTAAGATTGCAGTGTAGAATTATCGTGATATTTGAGCACGTAACTTCTCATAGGCTTTTGGGGCATCCTCTTCTTTGAGGACAATAACTAAACCGTCTTGGGTAAACAAGGCATCAGCCATATCGATTCCATTGTAATGTAGAATCTCAGTCACAAATGCCATAACATCTGAGCGGCTATGACCTTCGGGAACTGCCACCTTAATTTTGGCCAGTCCTGAATTGAACTGGTTTTCTCTTGGTAGGGATTGGAAATGTCGTCTGACACGGTCACTATCTTCAGTTAGTATTCTGAAAGAATCTCCAAATCTGAAAAACTCAGAATCTGTAAATTCCTTATGAAACTCGTTGAGCATTTTTGCCATCTCATCGCCGGCATCTGTCATATTCCAGGATAGACCCATAATTCCATCTGTTAGGGTCAATCTGGCATCTTTCAAAACTGCATCCTCGGCAACATCTTCTTTGGCATCAAAAGAGTCAGCATAGCGCTTTATGGCAACTACAATGGTATTGAGATTGACTGAATTTCCTAGCGTCTTTTCCACATCTGGCTGAATTTTGACTGCTAAAGCGGTGTAATTGATGAGATCCATCTTCATACAGTCGTAAACTGAGCGATTTCTAGTAATGATTTCACGCACAACTTCAGGCACAGATACGCCGGTAGTTCTCATAAAGTGTAATATATGCACAGATATAATAACATTATGTAATTATAGGCATAAATTGTAACTATTCTTATGAATAGAAAATAAAACTTATATAATGTCATACCTATTACATTATAGAGGTAAATATGACAACGTTCAACAACGAAATCAATAGAATCTTCAAAGAAATGTCGCGCTCATTTGGAAGTGTAGATGACATCTTTGAGGCTCTACAAAACACTAACGGGGCTTCTGGTCCAATCTATTACGGTTATACCATGACCGTTGGACCTGACGGAAAACCCGTTATCCAAGAGTACGGAAATGTCAAGCCAGACAGTTTACCTACTACAGACGCTTGTGGATGTGACAACCAACCACAAGTAGCTACTGCCGAGAAGAGAGAACCTCTGATAGACACTTTGGTTGACGACAAGGAACAAACTCTCAAGATTGTTGCCGAGATGCCAGGTGTTGAAAAGACCGATGTGAAAGTCTTTGTGGATGAAGATATTGTCCACATTGATGCCAAGCATGGCGAAAAAGACTACCATGTTAATGTCCCAATTCATCACAAGGTCGATTCAGACTCTCCAAAAGCTACCTACACAAACGGCATCCTTGAACTAACATTCGATTTGGATACCAAGCCAAGCGGCAGATCTGTAGACGTACTCTAATTCCTTTTTTTCTAATTTTTATAAAAATTCGTGACTAAAAATGACTAATATCTTCCACGGTCGCTTCTTTCTGGTTTATGGTTTTGGAAACATTCATCACAATAAACTGGTTTTTGTCCATTTGGTTTGAATGGAACTTCACATTCTTTTCCACATTCTGCACATGTAGCCTTGTGCATCTCTCTTGGTGGTCTGTCTCTTCCAAATCGGCCACCGCCACGGTTATTTCTGCCATATCCGCCGGCTCCCCGTGATGGTCTATCATAACTCATAATCTTTCTGAGCTTTGATCAGCCCGCCCCTACTTATACTAAGGGATCTTGGTCTGATCAAACTTAAACAGCCAAAATGCTCTCATCTGATATGCGATTTTTCGGCAAATCAAAAGAGGAGAAGATGGCTGAAGCACAAGCAAAACAGGCGCTCAAAAATGGAAAGGATCTCAAACAGGTTCTCACAGCATTAAAAGAGAATCGCGACCAGATTGAGAAAAGTACAGGCAGAAGACCTGACATAGATGATACGACAAAACTCTTCATGCAAAAGGTTCTCAATGTTTGGATTTCAGAAGGCCGGGATATTGATGATGAGAAATTCTGGGAAGCAGTTGATTACAACAAGCAGTTTGATTTTCCAGTTGAATACTATGAAAGATAATTTTTAGAAGTTAGCAGTTTGGGCAACTAGGACCATAATCCTTCTTGACCTTACCGTGAGCCTTTACCATATGTCTCATCAATCTATCTGTGGCAGTAAAATTCATTCCACAAATTCGACATAATGTACCAGTGATGACTATCTCTTTTGGTTTTTTTCTAAATAGGCCCATGACAAAATTCTAGGATATTGGTTAAAAAACGTTATTTTGAAAACAAAAAGAGAGAGTGGGTCTATGGTTCCACTACTGCTAGCTTTTCATAGATTCTGTCATAGTAGCCGTTCTTGTCGCTAGCTGGTGCGTAAAATTGTGCGGAAATCACATCACCAACACTTGCTGAACAGTCACTAACTACGACGGAGTTGCCCACTTGGGATTCGCCAACACATCCGTAGTCGGTCACTGCAATCACAGTAATCTCTTCTGCGTATTCTGTTGGCATCCAGTTCCACGGAGCAAGGAGTAGTGTTAGGATTACGGCTGTGCCGACTCCTACCAAACCTAGCATTGCTATCCGCGAAATGCCTTCGTTTTTGAGTGATGTCTGTTGCATTTTCCTCAATGTATTTACGCACTCGCAATATATAACCAAGTGCTAAAAATACAAACTAGTGGTAAATTTAGTCTACTAATGCCATCGCTCTGACTGGTGAGCCTGTAGCATTTTTGAGTTTTAGTGGGGCTACAATTAGATGAAATTCTTCTGAATTAATTTTATCAAGATTTGCTAAATTCTCTACAATCAAAATACCACTTTTTGCTAAAACATGATGAACAGAAAATTTTTCATCTTTTCCCAAATCAATACTTGGAGAGTCAATTCCAACAAGATTGATTTTTTTTGAAGCCAGATATTTTGCAGCAGACACTGCTAATCCTGGATTTTTTAAAAAGTAAGATTTCTTGTTTAGATTCTTCTGCCAGCCTGTATGAAATATGACAGTTGAGCCATCATCTATCTTCCCAAATTTTTTCTCAAATTTTTGTATGTCAGTTTTTGTAATTGCCTGATCTGAACCTTTCCTAATTTTTATCAAAACAGCCTCTGTGACGAGTCTTTTAGTCACAATTTGATCAATTTTTTGCCCTTTTTTGACAAAATGATATGGTGCATCAATATGAGTTCCTGTATGTGTGCTGAGAAACAGCAATTCTAGGTTGTATCCGTCTTTCTCTATACTCTCCCAATTGATGAAGTTAGGTTGAGGTGAACCTGGAAACGTAGGAATTTTTTCAGAAATTGTTAATGTTAAATCAATTATTTTCATTTCTATTGGTACACCAATGAAAAGTTAAATATTGTATTTGAGGCTTTTTGATATTGCCTACCTCGTATGTATTGATTAACTCAAATCTCGGAACTGATGTTCAAATAATCAAAGAAGTTAAAGAATTGCTAGCAAACCAGAGTGATGTCAAACTTGAGATTCAAGGTGTATATGGCGTTTATGACATAATTGTGAAACTATCATCTGATAATGGTGAAAAACTAAGATCAATTGTAACTGATGAAATTAGAAAAATTGAAAATGTTCAATCTACCTTGACAATGCTAGTTATTGAACAACAGGAAAAATCATAATTTCTTTAATTCTTCTACTAGGCTCAAAATCTCATCTTTTGTATTGTATATGTGAGGGGAAATTCTCAAAACCGGCTTTTCATAAATTTCTCTTTTTGCAATGATTATTCCTTTTTGAGATAATTCTGAAACAATCTTTTCAGGATCCTGTTTTGCAATCTCAAACGAAACTATACTTGTTCGTTCAGATTCATTTTCTGGGCAAAAAACTTTTGATTCAGAAATTTTCCCTATCTCATCTATGAACAAATTTGACAAACTTATGATGTGATTTCTAATATTGTTCCATCCTAAATTTTGCAAAAATGTAACTGAGGATTCCATTCCTGCCAATCCTACATAATTTCTAAATCCGGCCTGAAATCTGTCAGGTAATTCTTTGTATGTTAATTCACCATTTTCATTGGTTTCTGCAGTTTCTCCTCCAATGTTGGATGGTTCTAGAAGATCACTTGATTCTCGTTTACAGTAGAAAACTCCTGTACCCATTGGGCCACACAGCCATTTGGAACCATTAAACGACATAAAATCACATCCCGTATCTGCAAAATCAAATTCACCAATACATCCTACAGTTTGAGCTGTATCCAAAAAATATGGTATATTCTCTTTTTGCAATTCATTTCCGATTTCTTTTACTGGTAAGATTAAACCTGAATTGTACAAGCCGTGACTTAATGCCACCAATTTGGTTTTTTCATCTAATACTTTCTTCAAATCTGAATATTCAAACCCACCATTTTCATCAACTGGCAAACTTCTTACATCAATCTTCTTCTGAAGTTTTAACCATGGAAAATAATTTGCATGGTGTTCATGTTCTCCTCCTCTAATTATGATATTGGAATCATTTTCAAACTTCATTCCATTGGCTACAATGTTTATTCCATCAGTCACACTTTGTGTAATTATAATTTCATCAGGATTGCACTTTACCACTTTTGCAATTGATGTTCGTGTTTTCTCCCATAATCCTTTTATGAAAATCTCAGATTCTGGAGAATCTGGTCCCATTTCTGAATAATCTATGAGAAATTGTTTCATTGCTTCTATGCTAGTTTTAGGCATTACCGAAACTGATGCATTATTCAGATAGGTCTTATCAGTTTGAAACTCTTCAGAAATTGAATCAAAATTCATTATATATCCGATTCAAAAATCATTACTGTTGGATAAAAACCATACAACATTTGAAAATTTTCAATTATTAGAAGAAAATCTAGTTTCTTCTAGCTCAAACCTTCTTTTTTATGAAAATGCATTCTCTAAAATTCAATTAATTAAAGAAATCATATCAAAACAAACTTTCCCAATTTTATACATTGATCTTGATCTTCTTTTTTCTGGATATGTTAAATCAGAACTTCTGATAATCCCTAATTTGACATTATTCACCACATTGGAATCAAAAATTAATGAAATCTTTCCACAAATATTTACAAAAATTTCAAAAGAACCTCATTTTGTAATCTTTGATTCAATTAATGGATTATACAACACTCTTTCCAACGATGCAGATTCTGGAAGAATGGTAAATTCAATTTTGATGCTTCTTGCAAGAAATGTTACTTTCTCAAATTCAATTTTGATCATTTCTGCATTGGCTACAAAAAAAGAAAATGACTGGGTTCTTCCAAATGGTCGTCAAATTCTCGAAAATGAGAACATGAAAAAATTTGTAATTTCTGATCGATCAAAAATTACAATTGAAAAATAATTTTTTCAAACAGTGTTATAAAAAATCCAAACGGCGTTATAATTCGCAATTTTGAGGCAAATTATATTAAGCTCAAATTACCATAATTTTTCATGCCAGTAGCAATACTACCAGACATCGGTGAGCAAATGTGCATTGGATGCGCACTATGTGTTGAAATTTGTACCTCTTTAGGTCCTGATGTTCTAAGAGTAAAACCAGTCGAAGGCTGGAAACGAGGAAAAGCATTTGTCTTTTATCCAGAAAGATGCATCACCGACGGTGCATGTATCGGAGTTTGCCCAACAAAAGCAATCTTTTGGATGAGACCAATGGACTTTACTGTAGGACAACCTGTCCCATTATACAGAAACTCTGTTTTCGTCAAAGGTTGGGACGACTATATCATGGAAGATTAGTCACCAAACTTCTTTTTATTATATTTTATTTTATTCTTATATTATGATGTCATATTGCATATCTTATGACCAAAATTGGAGATGCTAAACGAAAACTTCATGGAAAACTTACCGGAAGGCCAGACAATTTTTCTTGGTTGATTGAAAATAAGCTTGCAGGAAGTGCAATTCCTACCTCCAAAAAAGAAGTTGAATGGTTACAAGAAGAAGGCGTTAAAACAATTGTAACAATTAGAGAAGAACCATTAGATGAGAATTGGGTAAACGAAATGAACTATCTACATGTCTTATCTGATGATATGGGTGTCCCAAGTTTCGAAGATTTGAAAAATTCAGTTGATTATGTACATAAAAAAATTCAAAGTAAAGAACCTGTGATGGTTCATTGTTTAGCCGGTTTAGGACGTACCGGGACAATTCTTGCTTGTTATTTGATAAAATATGAAAAAATGTCAGCTGAAGATGCAATTCAACATGTTAGGGAAAAAAGACATGGCTCAATTCAGTCATATGTACAAGAAGAAATGATTTTCCAGTATGCAAAAACTCTAGATGATTAATCTATTCTGGAATTGATTCAGAAACTAGTTTTCCATCAACAACTTTGATTTTCAATCGTATATCGTCTTTGAAAACTAAGGTCAATCCACCTTCTTCATCAGGATCCTGGACTTCAATCAAATCCTGCATTCTTATTCCATCAAATTTTACCATCTTAAATCACTCCGGAATTGAGACGGTTTCTATTTTTCCGTCTACTGCTTTAATGAACATGAATCTATTATCTTTCAAAATTATTGTAATGCCACCTTCTTTGTCTGGTTCTTCAACTTCTAAAACTGGTTGTCCAAGTAATCCGTCGTATTTTGCCATATTATCCCCTCAAATTCAACTAATTAATACTTATTTCAATCTCATCAGATTGGTTTTTTGCATCTCCTTTCTTTATGTAAGGATGTGTTTCCCATGAAGCAAATGCTTCTGCAGAAATTTTATGATTACCTGTTCCTAACTCTGATGCATTAAATGTGAACTGTTCCTCAAAATCAAAAAATTCTTTTTTTACATCTTCTTCAGTTAATGCTATGAATGGCTCAAAGTTCTTGGCTACCTGAACCCATATTCTTCTATCTTTCATTGGATTAACCAACTTTGGATTTCTGGTCCAAAAAATTGATGCTTTTCTGTAGGTGTCTATTGGTTTACCCAATTCATGTTTTCGAATGCCGCCTTTGGCTAATTTTACACCATACTTCAATTTGATAGTATTATCATTTTCATCATATGCCTGTGTCCAATTTTTCTCATTAAATGCATCTCTTAATCCTCCTGTAAGTGAAAATCTAGCAGTAATGGTAATCTTCTCATCACTTGCGTACTCGTCTTTTTCTTTACCAAGAGTCATTGCTGAAATCTGAGTTTCGGACATAATTGACATTGATTTATATCCACAATAAGTTCTTTTTTGATCAATTGAACATACAAGTAATTAATTCAGATGCAAAGGAAGCCAGCTTGGCAATCAAAGATGCTGATATTGGTGCCCTCTACATTATTCAACATGAGCTACTAAAAGACAAGAATACAGACTTTGCAGGTGTAATTATCAAACATCCATTAACCAATGAAATATGGATGCGAGTTAACTCAAAATCAAAACCAATAACACAAATTTCAGCAGCAGCAGATACTGCTATTTCAGAAGTAGCAAATTTACAAAAACTCATCAATTCAAAAATAAAGTGATTTTAACAGATGAAATTCTGTCCTACCTGTGATGTCAGGCTCAAAAAAGATTCCAATACTTCAATTCTAACTTGCCCAAAATGTGATTACACAGAAGGCGGGCCAAAAATAGAAAAACAATCTGTTTCACAGGAAACAGAATCTGATTTTCTTGTATTAGATGAAAATGAGGGAAAAGATGTGTTGCCAACAATGGAAATTCAATGTGAAAATAAAGACTGTGATCATAATGAAGCCGTATGGTGGATGCTCCAGACAAGAAGTGCTGATGAACCAACAACTCAATTCTTTAGATGTACAAAATGCCAACACACTTGGCGAAACTACGCATAAGGTTTAACTTTAGCATTCACAACAAAAAAGTGATTTGGTTTTTTCAGCTAAAACAAATGGAGCAGATGAATGGAAAGCAATCATCTCTGCAATTTCTACACTTGTAGAAGAAGCAACATTTGAGGCAACTGTCGAAGGAATCTCCTTTAGAGGCATGGATCCTTCTCATGTAGCACTAATTGATATCAATTGGCCAAATTCTGCATTTGAAAAATACAACTGTGATAGTGACATAAAATTTGGAGTTCGCATTGATGAATTTTCAAAATTAATTAAAAGATCTGATAAAAGTAATTCAATTGAAATTAACATATCTGACGATAATATGCTTCTAGTCACAATAGGTAAAAACAAAAAATACAAAATGAGATTAATTGAAAGCTCTGCATCTGATACCCCGCTTCCAAAAATCGATTATGATGCAAAAATATCCCTGACCGCTTCTGCATTGGATAAAATTTTAGGTGATGTACAAGTAGTTTCTGACTATCTTACTATCACATCAAATGAATCCTCTGCAACGTTTTCTGGCAAAGGTGACTCTGGTGAAGTTGACATTGCACTAGAAACCGGTCAGGATGAAATACAGGAATTATCCGTAAAACAAGAAAGTACTGGTACATACAGCCTCGAATACCTAAACCCAATTATCAAAGCAGTTGGTGGTAGCGTTGAAGCAGTTACATGTGAATATTCTTCGGCAAAACCACTAAGAGTTGAATTCAAGGTTTCAAATTTAGGCCAAATTCATTTCTATTTAGCTCCTCGTGTTGAGAGTTAAAGAATTTTAAGACCAATTGTTCAGGTGAAACAGATTTGAAATTAGTAGTAAAGTTTGGCGGAACGTCGCTCGCAACCGTGAAGGATATCAAAAACGTAGTGAAAACTGTAGATAAAATAGCAAAAAAGAACAAAACTGTAGTTGTATGCTCTGCTGTTGATGGAACAACTGATGAACTAATCCAAATATCATCGTTAATAGAAAAAGGAAATAAAAAAGACGCAAACAGAATGCTTGCAAAAATATCTCAAAAACACAAACAATTTGCTGACCATCTTATCACAAATCCTAAAATTTCAAAATCACTTTCAAGCAAATTAAATTCTGATTTATCTGAATTAGAAGAGTTAGTTAATGGATTAATTCTACTAGGAGAAGTAACACCACGGTCATATGATTATCTAATCTCTTTTGGCGAAAAACTATCAATTGATTTGGTATCATTTTCATTACAAGAATTGAAAAACAAATCTACACCGTTGAGTGGTAAGGAAGCAGGAATAGTTACTGACTCCAACTTTGGTGATTCTAGACCTCTTATGGATACAACAAAAATCCGTCTCTCAAAAACAATTAATGAACATTTGAACAAAAACCTTATTCCTGTTGTAGCTGGATTTGCAGGAGCTGATCAACATGATCATACTACTACATTTGGTCGTGGTGGCTCTGATTATACTGCAACTATAATTGCATCATGTATTGATGCAGATGAAATATGGCTTATGAGCGATGTTGAAGGAATGATGACAGCAGATCCAAAGTTGATAAAAAATGCAAAACTTCTCAAACAAGTTTCATATTCTGAAGCAATTGAGATGGCTAGATTTGGTGCAAAACAAATCCATCCACGAACGTTTGAGCCATTATTATCAAAAAAGATTCCAATGCGAATTAGAAGTAGTTTTGATGTAAATAATCAAGGAACTCTTGTTACATTACCTCATTCCAAATCTAAAGATCCTGTAAAGTGTGTGGCTGCAATTAGAAAAGTGGGATTACTTGATTTGACGGGTGGTATATTGTTTGCAGGACCAGGTGCTGCTGCAAAAATATTTTCAGTTCTTTCAAAAAATGACATCAACGCAATGATGGTATCATCAAATCCATCTGAATCAAGTATAACAATTGTTGTGAAAAAAGAGGATCTTCACAGAGCTGAAAATGTTTTAGAAATTAATCTGCTAGGTACAACTCTCAAAAAAATTGAAACAATTCCAAATGTTGCTATAATTGCAGTAATTGGTTCTGGAATGAGAGGTAAAGTTGGAATAGCATCTAGAGTATTTCTTGCAGCACAGAAATCTAACGCTAACGTAATGATGATTGCTCAAGGTTCATCAGAACTAAACTTGGCATTTGTTGTGAAAGATAATGATTGCAAGGCAGTTGTAACATCTCTACACAATGAATTCAAACTAAATGCAATAAAGTAAGATAGGGATAAATTATTCAATCAATCTTCATTTTTCATGGAAGGTAAACTGTACATTGTTGGAGTTGGTCCAGGTCATCACGATCATATGACATTTCGAGCAAAACAGGTTATTGAGGAAAGTGACACTATTGTTGGTTATACAACTTATGTGAATTTAGTTGAAGATTTGATTCAAGGAAAAGAAATTCATAGCTATGCAATGACTCAGGAAGTTGAAAGAGCACATCAATGTATTGATTTAGCTAAAGAAGGAAAAATTGTTTCACTTGTTTCAAGCGGTGATCCTGGTATCTATGGAATGGCAGGATTAATTTTTGAAGTACTTGCAGAATCTGGTTGGGATCCAAAAAGTGGTTTACATGTTGAATTAATTCCTGGTGTTTCTGCATTGAACTCTTGTGCAAGTATTATTGGCTCTCCATTAATGACAGACTTTGCAGTTTGTAGTATGAGTGATCTGATGGTTCCATGGGAAATTATTGTAAAAAGAGTAGAGGCTGCAGCACAAGGTGACTTTGTTTTAGTTATTTACAATCCTGCAAGTAAGAAAAGAGTTCACCAGTTACAAGATACTCGACAGATATTACTAAAATATAGAAAACCAACAACGCCTGTTGCAATAATTAAAGGGGCATATAGAGAAACTGAAACCGTAATTATAACTGATTTAGAACACATGGAAAATTATGCTGAGGAGTTAGGAATGACCAGTACTGTAATTGTTGGAAACTCATCAACATACAACTTTAAGGATTTAATGATTAATCCACGTGGTTACAAATCAAAGTATAATCTTGAAGAACCAGAAATTAAAAACTAGTGACTATTTTTAATTAGTTCAAACAACTCATTACTTAATGAAATTTTATCTCTAATAGGCGCAATTATCTTCACCATGTGTTCTCCTACTGTATTTTTCAGATCACCTGGATGCAAATTCTTTTGAGCAAAATCTGCTTCTAACTCTTCATACGAATTGTATGTAACATTTCCTCCAAACTTTTCAGGTCTTTCTATTGATATTGAATCATATTCATGAAACACAATTTGTCTTGCAATTTCTAAAACAGGATTATTTTCTACTAGTCCTTCTTCACACCAACCTTTGTTGATTTTCTTTTTAATTTCATCATCTGAGTTGTGTATGAAAATTCCAGAGTTTGGGTCTGATTTACTCATCTTTCCTGGCTCTGTTGTAGAATCACCTCTTGGTTGTGTTAGTCCTGGTAATAATGAATGATGTACGGCAACAGGAACCTTCCATTTCATTTTTGGGAAAATTTCTCTAACTAGCATGTGTATTTTTCGTTGGTCCATTCCTGCATGAACAATATCTAAATCTAAAGAATGAATATCAGCTGCCTGCATAGGTGGGTAAAGTAATTTTGCCAAATCAATTTTTTCCTCGTTTTCTGATCTTCCCATGATTGTCAAAGTACGCATTGTTCTTGCAAGAGTCATGTGTTTTGTAAATTTCACAAGTTCTGCCCAGTATTCTTTTTTAGAATCATAAAGATCTGTGCCCATGACGATGTTTACTCCTGGGCAAACTAATCGAAACGCATCTGCATAATATTTAGAAACTTTGGAAATTGTTTCAAGATTTCCACCAAGTTTATCGTTAATCAAGGTGTGCCAGTCTGCCAAAAATACAGTGCAGTCAATTCCTGCTTTCATAAAGTCATTAATTTTAAAACCTGTGCTGATTAAACTTCCAAGATGTAAAAAGCCAGATATCTCTAATCCGATGTAGTGTTTTGGTTTTGAGTTTGTGTTTAAAAGTTCAATTAACTCTGCTTCATCTTTTACAATTTCTTTTGTAGGAGGTCTTTTGATTAACTCTACTTTTTCTGTAATGTCCATTTTAACAGATTTTTCTTTTATTTATCTATAAAGTCTTGTATTAATTTTTGAAAGTAAAAGCAGAAATTTTCTTACACACTAAAAATCCAGCATCTCAATTGTATTTTCTGAAAGTTTAGTCATTGTTTCTGGATAATATTCCCCAAGTATTCCTTTGATTTGTTCTGGATTTTTTAATGAATATTTGTTTGAAGGAATATCGTATTTTTTCTCAATAATTTTCTCTCTGAATAGTTCGTTAAGATTTACAGATACTACTGAAGGTGATTTCTCTATGAATTCTCTAATTTCTTGCGATGTAGCAGTCTTTTTTTTCAATAAAAATAAGATCATCTTTTTCTGGCTGTCCATAGTTAGATATTTGCAAATTTTAGCTTCCTTTCCTGGTATACCTGCAGGGTATAGGCG
>Ga0209036_1000778_pt1 | contig 13757 bp, 8 predicted proteins | sample MarorgKNORR_S2LV_3_FD_188222 | JGI IMG/M metagenome (GOLD analysis project Ga0209036, IMG submission 188222) | Marine microbial communities from the Southern Atlantic Ocean, analyzing organic carbon cycling - DCM_A/KNORR_S2/LV (SPAdes) (version 2) | ecosystem: Environmental > Aquatic > Marine >... | reverse complement strand
TGAAGAGTGGGCCGATTTTTGTTATGGGCAAAGTTTTAGGAATTGATTTAGGAACAACGAACTCCTGCATGGCTGTGATGGACGGCGGCGAGCCGCTTGTGCTGGAGAATTCTGAAGGCCGCCGCACGACTCCCTCAGTGGTGGCGTTCGCCAAAAACGGCGAGCGATTGGTGGGCGATGCCGCCAAGCGTCAGGCGGTGACCAATCCGCAGAATACGATTTTCTCTGTAAAACGATTCATGGGGCGCAAGTTTGACGAGATCGGCGAAGAGATAAAGCGCATCCCTTACAAGGTGGTAAAGGCATCCAACGGCGACGCTGCTGTGGAGGTCGATGTGGAAGGCGATACCAAGCAGTTTAGCCCTCCGGAAATTTCCGCAATGATCCTTGGCAAGCTCAAGGCCGACGCCGAGACGCGCTTGGGCGAAACGATCACCGAGGCCGTCATCACCGTGCCGGCTTATTACAACGACACGCAGCGTCAAGCGACCAAGGACGCCGGCAAGATCGCCGGCCTTGAAGTGCTCCGCATCATCAACGAGCCGACCGCTGCCTCGCTGGCGTACGGTCTCGATAAGAAAGCCGACGAGAACATCGCAGTCTACGACTTGGGTGGCGGCACGTTTGACATTTCAGTGTTGGAGATTGGCGACGGCGTGTTTGAGGTCAAGGCCACCAACGGCGACACCCACCTTGGCGGTGACGATTGGGACAACGCCATCATCGACTGGATCGTGGAGACTTTTCAGGAGGAGAGTGGCATGGACATCCGCTCACAACCGGACGCCATGCAGCGCGTCAAGGAGGAGGCGGAGAAGGCTAAGATTTCACTTTCGAGTTCGCAAAGCTACGACATCAACCTGCCGTTCATCACGGCGGATGCCAGCGGGCCTAAGCACATCAACGCGCAAATTTCGCGGGCCAAGCTGGAGCAGATTTGTGACGACTTGTTTGAGCGGACGCGCGGGCCGGTTGAGGCCTGTTTGCGCGACGCGGAAGTGGCGACGGACGAAATCGACGAGTTGGTATTGGTCGGCGGCATGACCCGCATGCCGAAGGTGGTCGAGACCGCCGAGGCGATTCTGGGCATCAAGCCAAATCAGGGTGTGAATCCGGATGAGGTGGTGGCCATCGGCGCCGGTATCCAGGGCGGCGTGCTCAAGGGCGACGTCAAGGACGTGCTGCTGCTCGATGTGACCCCACTTTCGCTGGGTATCGAGACGATGGGGGCGGTGATGACCAAGCTCATCGAGCGCAACACCACTATTCCGACGAAGAAGTCGGAAGTTTTTTCCACGGCAGCCGACAACCAACCGGCGGTGGACATCCACGTGCTGCAGGGCGAGCGCGAGTTCGCCAAGGATAACAAGAGCATCGGCAAGTTTCAGTTGACCGAAATTCCGCCGGCCCCGCGTGGCACGCCGCAGATCGAGGTGACCTTTGACATTGATGCGAACGGTATTCTCAACGTGAACGCCAAGGATCTGGGCACCGGCAAGGAGCAAAAGATCACCATCACCGCCAGCAGCGGTTTGTCCGAGGAGGACATCGAGAAAATGAAGCAGGACGCCGAGTCGCACGCTGAGGATGACAAGAAGCGCCGCGAAGAAGTCGACCTGCGCAACAACGCCGACAACCTCGCCTACCAGACGGAGAAGATGCTGAAGGACAACGGGGACAAGATTCCTGACGACAAAAAGAGCGCAGTCGAGGCGGCCAACAACGAACTGAAGGAGGCACTGAAAGGCACCGCGGCAGACGCCATCAAGGCGGCCACCGAGAAACTCCAGCAGGTCGTGCAGGATGCCTCACAGGATATTTACAAGGCGGCGCAGGAAGCACAGGCAGCTGGCCAAGCGGGGGGTGCCGAGCCAGGCGGAGACGCCGATGCCGGCCAGGCGGAGGAAGCCAAGAAGGACGAAGGCCCCATCATCGACGCAGAGGTCGTGGAGGAAAAGAAGGACTAAGACGATTTAGTCGCGCTTGGCCAAGGCCGGGTGGTCTTGACAACCAGCGCGACAACCCTTTCCCGTGAATGCGGGATCAAACACCTAGTTAGACTAAAAACAAAACAATGGCACTAAACGTAAAACCACTCGGCGACCGCGTTATCGTGGAGATGATCGAGGAGAAGGAGCAGCAATCCGATGGTGGAATCATCATTCCGGATTCTGCAAAGGAAAAACCCAGCGAGGCCAAGGTCGTCGCATTGGGCACCGGCAGGACTGATGAGCAGGGCAACAAGGTCCCGTTCGAGGTCAAGAAGAACGATAAGGTCCTGATCAGCAAGTATGGCGGTACCGATATCAAGATCGATGGCAAGGAGTTGAAGATCCTCAATTCGGACGATATTCTCGCCATTGTGGGCTAAACATTTAACCAAACAGAACAGAATCTATTATGTCAGCAAAACAACTTAAATTCGACGAGAGCGCACGTAAGGCTTTGCTCGAGGGGGTAAGCCTCTTAGCCAAGGCGGTTAAGGCTACCCTCGGCCCCAAGGGTCGCAACGTGGTTCTTGACAAAAAATTCGGCTCACCGACTGTCACTAAAGATGGCGTCACAGTGGCCAAGGAAATTGATCTTGAGGATCCTTATGAGAACATGGGCGCCCAGATGGTTCGCGAGGTCTCTAGTAAGACCAGTGATGCTGCCGGCGACGGTACAACTACGGCGACCGTATTGGCTGAGGCTATCTTCCGTGACGGATTGAAGCATGTCACCGCAGGTGCCAGCCCAATCGCTATCCAACGTGGTATTCAGAAGGCTGTCGAATCTGCTGTGGTGGCACTCGACAAGGCCGCCAAGAAGGTTAAGTCCAAGGACGAAATCAAGCAGGTGGCCACCGTTTCGGCCAACTGGGACGAGGAGATTGGCGATATCATCGCCGATGCCATGGACAAGGTTGGCAAGGACGGCACAATCACCGTTGAAGAGGCTAAGTCTATTGAGACCACCCTCGACGTGGTTGAGGGTATGCAATTTGATAAGGGCTACCTTTCACCATACTTTGCCACTGACACCGACTCCATGGAGTGCCGCCTCGAAGATGCCTACATCCTCATTTTCGAGAAGAAGATCAGCAGTCTCAAGGACATGGTTCCGCTGCTGGAGAAAGTCGCTAAGACCGGCAAGCCGATGTTGATCATCGCCGAGGACGTCGAGGGCGAGGCCTTGGCTACACTCGTAGTGAACCGCATTCGCGGCAACCTTAATATCGCGGCTGTAAAGGCACCTGGTTTTGGCGACCGTCGTAAGGCTATGCTTGAGGATATTGCCATCCTGACCGGTGGCCGCTGTATCACCGAGGATCTCGGCATCAAACTTGAGTCCGTCGAGTTGAGCGATCTTGGAAGAGGGAAGAGCATTGTTGTTGATAAGGAGAATACGACTATTGTTGAAGGCTCTGGCAAGTCCTCCGAGATCCAGGCTCGAGTGAATCAGATTCGCCGCCAGATCGAGGAGACAACTTCCGATTACGATCGAGAGAAGCTGCAGGAACGCTTGGCCAAGCTGGCCGGTGGTGTGGCTGTTATCAACGTCGGTGCTGCCACCGAGACCGAGATGAAGGAAAAGAAGGCCCGTGTTGAGGACGCCCTGCATGCTACTCGCGCCGCTGTAGAAGAAGGAATAGTACCTGGTGGTGGGGTTGCGCTACTTCGAACTCGTTCGGCTATTGATAAGTTAGAACTCGAAGACGATCAGCAAATCGGTGTCGATATCATCAAGAGCGCTATCGAATCACCTCTCCGTGCACTCGCTGCTAATGCGGGTCTTGAGGGCGCTGTAATCGTGCAGAAGGTTATTGATGGTAAAGGGAACAACGGATTTAACGTTGCCACTGAGAAATATGAGGACTTGGTGAAGGCTGGTGTCGTTGATCCGAAGAAGGTGACTCGTACTGCTCTTCAGAATGCCGGTTCGATCGCTGGTTTGCTACTTACCACCGAGTGTCTGATCACCGAGATTCCTGAGAAAGAACCGCCTGCGCCAGCTGGTGGTGGTCACGATCACGGGATGATGTAATCCCGGCGTCAGCCAAATATTCTCAGGGCGGGGCACTTGCCCCGCCCTTTTTTCGTTCCCATGGCAACTGCTTCCTCTTGGCGAACTCCGGCTTGGCAGGGCGGGGTGGCTCTGGTTAACTCACGGGCCGTTGATGCATCGTCGCTGGACTTTTTTACTGTTGCTATGGGCCGCTTGGCTAAGCGCGGTTTTCTCTGCTGAACCGGCGACAACGGATGAGGCCGTTTGGGAGATCGAATCCCTCGAGCCGGGGGATTTCGACTACAACCTCAATGAGGGCCGCGTCGTGTTGAACGACCGGTTCCGCATCACTTTCAAGGAGCAGGGCGAAAGCGCGTTTGTCATTGCCGACAAGGGTCAGTTGAACCAGGAGACCGGTGAGGTGTTTGCCGAGGGCAACGTCTCTTTGCAGAGTGAGGACCGGGTGTTCACCTCCGATCGGCTGTTTTACAACTTTCGCACCCGCTCCATGCAGACCGATAACTTTCGCGCGGGGCAGGCCCCGTTTTTTGTCGAGGGCACCAACATCAAGGGTGACGCGACGAAAAACGAGTACTCCGCCGAGGACGTCTGGCTCACGACCGACGACCGCTCCGATCCGCTTCTCAAGATTCGAACCCGCAGCCTGAGCATCAGCCCGGGGAAATTCATCGAGGCCAGAGGGGCGACGTTGTACGCGGGAAATGTGCCGGTGTTTTATTTCCCGTACTACCGCCGTCGGCTGGATCAACCGCCGAACCACTGGAGCATCACACCGGGGTACCGGAGCCGCTATGGCATGTTTTTCGAGGGCACGTACAACTGGCACTTGAGTGACCGGCTGAACGGCGCGGCGCGTTTGGACTACCGCACGCTTCGCGGCCTGGCCGGTGGGCTGGACGTGAATTACGACCTTGGCCAAGCGGGGCAGGGCGACGCCTCGGTCTACATTCTGGACGACCGCGATCCGCAATCCGGTGCCGGCAGTCGCTCCGGAAGCACGGAGTTCACCACGCGCACCGATCGCCATCGACTGAGCCTGTACCACTCGGTGAACGTCCAGACCAATCTCACTGCGAAACTGCTGATGCAGGATCAGAGCGACCCGTTCATGAACCGCGACTTTTTCGAGAGCGACTTCCGCCGCAACCCGCAGCCGGCGTCGCACATCGAGATAGCGAAACACTGGGACAACTACAGCCTCAGCCTCTTGGCCCAGCCGCAGGTGGATGACTTTTACCAGACTGTCGAGCGGTTGCCTGAGTTGCGTGCGACCGGCCTGCGTCAGCGGCTCGGCTCGACGCCGTTGTTTCACGAGAGTGAAACCTCGCTTGGCCATTTTCGATTTAGCCCGGCCGATGATCAGTTGCACCTCGGCGAGTACGAGGCGTTTCGCGCTGACACGCACCATCAGTTGCTCCTGCCGCAGACGTACTTCGGCTGGCTCAATGTCACACCTCACGCTGGCGCGCGGCTTACTCATTACGATTCCCGCTCGGGCGGCGACCCCGCGCTTAGCCAAGCGGGAGACGTGGATCGGTTCGTTTTCAACACCGGCATGGAACTGTCGTTCAAGGCGTCCAGCACCTGGGCCGATGCGCAGAGTTCGCTGCTCGACGTTGAAGGACTGCGGCACATCGTGCAGCCGATGATGAACTACGTGTTCGTGCCAGAGCCAAGCGATCGCCCGTGGGAGCTGCCACAATTTGATCGCGACCTACACTCGCTGCGGCTGCGCCCGATCGACTTTCCCGACTACAACTCAATCGACACCATCGACTCCCGTAATGTCCTGCGACTGGGCGTCCGGAACCGCCTGCAAACCAAGCGCCTAGGCGAGGTGGACGATGTGTTGAACTGGGAACTGTTCACCGATTGGCGGCTGGAAACGGCGGCGCACGAGGCGAGGTTTAACGACGTGTACTCCGATCTCGAGCTTAAGCCGCGCTCGTGGCTGCTGCTGGGTTCCGAGCTGCGTTACGACCCCAACGAGCGGTTGCTCAACGAGTCCAACCACACCATCTCTCTGCTGCCGAATGACCGCTGGAGCCTCACGCTTGGCCATCGCTACCTCCGCGACTGGTCGCCGGACGAACTGAAGGAGCGCTATCCGTACGATCCGTTTTTTGAAAACCTGCTCGACGAGGATTGGCGCTGGGGCAACAACCTCGTCTACAGCCGCGTGTACTATCGGCTCAACGAGGAGTGGGGCTTCCGGATGATCCACCAGTTCGAGGCCAGCGACGGCACGATGGAGGAGCAGAGCTACAGTGTGTACCGCGATTTCTCAAGTGTGACGAGTGCGTTGCGCTTCCGGTTGCGCGACCATCGTTCAGGCAAAAACGACTTCAGCGTCAGCCTGATGTTCTCCCTCAAGGCACTCCCGAGTCTTGGCCTCGGCGACGACAGCAACCGCCTCGAGACCCGCCTCTACCGCTAGTTGGTCTTCACCACCAGCACCCACCACGGCCGCTCGCCCACCTCGTAGGTGGCGAACCGCTTTAGGCTGCCGTTTTCGCGATCGATCCGAAACGCCGCCAGTTTGCCGGAGGCTTGGCCGGCGGCGTAGAGGAAACGCCCGGTCGGGTCGATGTTGAAACCGCGCGGCACTGTCTCGGTGGGTGTGATCCCGATTCCCTTGAGCGCACCTGTTTTTGGATCAGCAGCAAACCCGGCCAGACTGTTGTGCCCGCGATTGGCCACGTAGAGGAACCGGCCGTCCGGAGTGATCTCGATTCGCGCATTGGAGTTTTTTCCGAGATACGATTTTGGAAGCGTGCTGAGCCGCTCGCGAAACGTGAGCCGTCCACTTTTGCGGTCGACATCGAACGCCGCGATCGCGCTGCCCTGTTCGTAGTCGAAGTACGCGACGTCCAGTTTGGGGTGAAGCGCGAACTGGCGCGGCCCGGTGTTCTCGCCGGTGTTCACCCTCGCAGGTTTCAGCGCGGTGAACCGGCCGCTTTTTTCATTGAAACGAAACTGAAAAATGGTGTTCGGTCCGGTGTGTGGTACGTAGGCGAACCGGTTGTCTCGGTCGGTCATGATCGCGTGCGCTTTGTCCGCGGTGGGCAGTTCCTGCGTCGCCTTCGCGCTGATGCGCCCATTTTTGTCGATCGCGTGTGAAGTGATTTTTCCTTCCGTGTAATAGGCGGTCAATAGGTGGCGTCCGGTTTGATCGGGTGCCACGTAAGCCGGATTTACCCCCGCTGTAACGGTGTTGATATGAATCAGTTTGCCGTCGTCTGGCGAGATGCGAAATGCAGCCAGTTTTCCGGCAGATCGCACCGACGCAAAAAGAAACCTGCGATCCGGCGAAGTGCAGAGCGCCCCGGCACTGCCTTCCAGCTCGGTCTCCGACTTCCTGATCAACGAACCATCCTCATCGTTGAGCGCATAAACCACAATCTTGTTTTCTCCGTCGAGCGAAACGTAGGCGAACGAACTGGCCTGCGCCGCGCTTGGCCAAGCGGCATATATTGCGGTCAGAATGGAAAGCAGCAGGAAGGAGTAATGGGGTTTCATGACAAGCCGACCGTCATCCCGTTTGCCCCCGAATACAAGCCCGGGGTACCCGCCGCGCTTGGCCAAGCCGTTTTGGCTGGCAAAAATTGGAACGCGGCATACGCTCCGGCCGACTTTTACCATGAATGTAAATCGCATTGTTTTATCGCTTGGCCTGATGCTCGCCGCCGCGTGGGGGACCGATGCCGCTGCCGCGGAATCCAGCTTGCCACGCAGCACGCCGGAGGCGCAGGGAGTGGACTCGGCTGGCATCCTCAATTTCGTGAAGGCTGCTGACAAGGAACTCGATAGCATTCACAGCTTCATGCTTGTGCGGAACAGGAAGGTGGTCGCAGAGAGTTGGTGGGCTCCCGAGTCGGCAGACAAGCCGCACATCATGTGGTCACTCACCAAGAGCTTCACCTCCACCGCCGTGGGGCTCGCTCAGGCCGAGGGCAAGTTGTCGATCGACGACAAGCTACTTAAGTATTTCCCTGAAAACGCGCCGGAGAAACCGTCCGACAATCTCAAGGCGATGCGCATCCGCGATCTGTTGACCATGTCTGTCGGGCATGAGCGGCAGCCGCGTGTCAGGGACAGCGACGTGGACTGGACAAAACAATTCCTCGCGCATCCCGTTAAGAAAAAACCGGGGACATTCTTCCGGTACAACACCCCCGCCTCCTACATGCTCGGGGCGATTGTGAAAAAGACCACTGGGGAAGATTTGGCTGACTATCTTGAGCCGCGCCTGTTCAAGCCATTGGGCATCAGGAAGCCCAAGTGGTTGACCAGTCCGCAGGGGTTGAGCATCGGTGGATACGGCTTGTATGTGCGCACGGAGGACATCGCCAAGTTCGGCCAACTTTACCTCCAGAACGGCAAGTGGAAGGGTAAACAATTGTTGCCCGAAAACTGGGTCAAGGAGGCCACGAGCAAACAGGTCGACAACAGTAATGGCATCATTTCAAGAAATTCAGACTGGCTGGTCGGCTACGGGTATCAATTCTGGCAGTGCCGACACGGTGTGTATCGCGGCGACGGCAAGGACGGTCAGTTTTGCATCGTGATGCCGCAGTACAACACCGTCGTCGCCATGACCGCAGACAATCAGGATATGCAGGCGCAGCTGAATCTGGTCTGGGAACACATCCTTCCCGCCTTGAAGGACAAGCCGCTGCCCGCCAATAAAAAGGCCCAGCGGAAACTGAAGCGAGCGGTCGCCAAGTTGAAGGCATCGAAATAATTTTCGATCTTCAAACATCGAACGGACTCGCAGGCTCGTCCCTCCAAACCCAAGCGCGAAATAAAAAACGATTTCACTAACATTTCATGAAACCGATTCACGCGTTGATTGCAGTCCTGATCTTGGGCTCGGGTTGCTGTTCAACGAATCCGGCCCCTGTGCTAACGCCGACCATTTCCATTCACGAGACCATCGAGACAGATGACTTCGCGGCGTTCAGCCAGCACCTTGCGGCCGGGACGGATGTCAACCTGAAGGACAGTCGGTGGGGCAACACGCCGTTAATCCACGCCTCCTATCATGGCCGGCAAAAGATGATCGATCGGCTAGTTAAGCGTGGCGCGGATTTGGACGCGCAGAGCAACAATGGCTGGACGGCGTTGCACGTGGCGGTGGGGCAGGAACACCTCGGGGTGGTCGGTCAGTTGCTTCGAGCAGGGGCGGATGTCACGGTGCGTAATCGCCTTTTTGGGCAGGGGGAAAACCGGGAGCAGGTCTCGGACACCCCGCTTGATCTCGCGATCAATTTTGACCTGCCGGAATTTACCCAGCTCCTCCGAAAACACGGTGCCCAAACCAACGCAGAACTAAAAGCCAAGGGCCAATAACAGCGCTTGGCCAAGTGGGGCGGGGGCTTTACTCTTTGCGGCCTTGGCTTTTTGTTTTTCATCACGCGTTTGCGCTTGGCTCAGTTTAGCTATGTTGGCTTGGCCTTGGCCGATGGCGTTGGGCGCTGATCCGGTGCGGTTCAATCGAGATGTGCGGCCGATTCTCTCGGAAAATTGTTTTGAATGTCACGGGCCGGACGCGGCCAAGCGCAAGGCGGATTTGCGGCTCGACGCAGGTGTGCTTGGCCAGGCGCTAATCGCTGCCGGTAAGCCGGGCGAGAGTGAGCTATTTCAACGCATCACCCACGCTGATCCGGAGGAGCGGATGCCGCCGGCAGATTTTGGGCGCGCGCTGACTGCGGCCGAAGTGGAGACGCTCCGTCGCTGGATTGAGCAGGGAGCTCAGTGGGAAAAGCATTGGGCGTTCATCGCTCCTAAACGACCGGCAGTGCTGGCGGCCCACGACTCCGACTGGCCAAGGGGGACTATCGATCAGTTCGTTTTGGCCAAGCTGCATGCGACTGGGTTGCAACCTTCCCCGGAGGCGGACCGGGAGACGCTGCTGCGCCGGGTGACGTTTGACCTGACCGGCCTGCCGCCGTCCCCGGCGGAAATCGACGCGTTTTTGGCGGACGCCTCGCCTCAGGCATACGAGGTGGTGGTCGACCGGTTGCTGGCTTCGCCGCGGTATGGTGAGCGGATGGCGATCGATTGGCTCGACGCCTCGCGCTATGCCGATTCACATGGGTACAGCCTCGATCGGCGCCGCGTGATGTGGCCGTGGCGCGACTGGGTGATTGCTGCGTTCAACGACAACATGCCGTTCGATCAATTTGCCACTGAGCAGTTGGCCGGGGATCTCTTGTCCGGTTCGACGCTTGCGCAAAAAGTGGCCACCGGGTTTAACCGTAATCACTCCATTCAAAGCGAGGGCGGCGTGATCGATGAGGAGTACCGGGTTGAGACGGTGGTGGACCGCGTGGAGACGACCTCGGCGGTTTTCCTCGGGTTGACGTTCGGTTGCGCGCGCTGCCACGACCATAAGTACGACCCGATTTCGCAGAAGGAGTTTTACGAGTTTTACTCGCTGTTCAACAACGTGCCGGAGACGGCGCACGTCGGCAACGCCGACAAGTTGGCCGACCGACCATTCCTCAAGGCACCGACCACGCTGCAGCGGGAGTTGATGGCTGTGCTGAGTGAGCAGGAGATGAAGCTCAAGGCGACCGCCGATGCCGAGGCCAAGTCAGTTGAACTGACGGAGTGGATCTGGATCGACGACGCTCTGCCGGAGGGTGTTGTTCCGCTGGGCAACGGCGGTGGGGGAACCGGCTTCCAGTTTGTCAGTGGGCCGGATCATCCGGTTTTCAGCGGTAAAAAATCGCACCGCCGAAGCAGCGAGGGCCGCGGGCAGCACCTTGTCCAAAACGCCAAGTCACCCCTTCGCGTTGACGACAACACGCGGCTTTTCACCTACGTTTTTTTGGATCCGAAAAATCCGCCGAAGCAGATCATGCTGCAGTGGAACGATGGCAAAAGCTGGGATCACAGGGTCTACTGGGGTGAGGAGAAAATCGGATGGGGCAAGGAAGGCACGGCCAGTCGCCGGAATCTTGGACCGCTGCCCAAGGCGGGCGAATGGGTGAGGCTGGAGGTCTCGGCGCAGTCGGTGGGTCTCGGTGCCGGCTCGCAGATCACCGGTTGGGCGTTCACGCAATTTGACGGCACGGTGTTCTGGGACAAGGCTGGTTTGGTCGCCCGCAAAAAGACCGAAGCCGAAAAACAGCTCGACGTCGTGCGCGGCCGCTTGGCCAAGCTCGAGGCCGAGGTGCCAACCACGATGGTAATGGGCGAAAAATCTCCACCGCGAAAGACGTTTGTGCTCAACCGGGGCCAGTACGATCAGCCAAGCGAGGTTGAGGTGGGCGCCGGGCTGCCGGTCGCGCTTGGCCAATGGCCAGACAATCTCTCTCAGGATCGCCTTGGCTTGGCCAAGTGGATGACGAGTGGCGCGAACCCGCTGACGTCGCGCGTCACCGTGAACCGGCTTTGGCAGATGCACTTCGGCACCGGCATCGTGAAGTCGGTGGAGGATTTTGGCGCACAGGGCGAGTGGCCGACACACCCCGAGTTGCTCGACTGGCTGGCCACGGAGTTCGTTCGCACCGGCTGGAACCTGAAGGCGATGCACAAGCAGATCGTGATGTCGGCCACGTACCTGCAGTCGTCGCGTGTCACGCCGGCACTGCTCGAGGCGGATCCGGCAAACCGACTGTATGCACGTGGACCGCGTTTTCGTTTGCCGGCGGAAATGATCCGTGACCACGCCCTGTCGGCCAGCGGTCTGCTGGTCAGCCGGATCGGCGGCGAGAGCGTCAAGCCGTACCAGCCGCCGGGGCTTTGGGGAGAGGTGGTATTTTCCAACGTGCCGCGATTTCAGCAGGACCACGGAGCAAAGCTGTATCGACGCAGCATGTACACCTACTGGAAACGCTCAGTGCCACCACCGAACATGCAGGTGTTTGACGCGCCCTCGCGAGAGGTCTGCGTCCTCAAGCGCCCGAGCACAAACACCCCGCTTGCGGCGCTGGTGTTGATGAACGACCCGACGTTCGTCGAGGCATCGCGCAAGCTGGCCGAGCGCGTGATGCGCGAACGCGATACCGATGCGGCTCGTGTGAAACGTCTGCACCGGCTGATCTGCGGTCGCCAGCCAACGCCGGCTGAGCAGCAGCTTTTGCTCGGGACATTGAACGATTTGCTGGAGGACTTTCGTGCTGAACCCGATGCCGCGGCGGAGCTGATGACCGTCGGCGAATCCGTTCACGACGAGTCGCTTGATCTGACGGAGTTGGCCGCCTACGCCTCGCTGGCCAACGCTGTGTTTTGCACCGACGAGGCGATTACCCGAAACTAATTTAACGCATTTATTGGTAAGCCTGTTTTTATTGGTTTTTTTGCATATTTCGCCCAAATTCGGCCAAAATAAACTTTAAATCGCCTGTTTTGTTCCTTCCGGTAATTCCACAATATATCCCAATTTAGTCCTCAAAAAGTGGCACCGGTGCCACTTGACTAAACGCCGCATGTCGCTAGTTTCGGTGCAGCGATGAAGATTCATGAGCGCGTCAAAAGGGGCAAAAAGGTTTGGACGGTCGATGGCAAAATCAACGGCAAACGGCAGCGGTCAAACTTTGAAACCAAACGGGCAGCAGAAGCATATCTCAAAACGGTCGACAAGGAGCCGGAGCTTTCAGCTTGGTGGGCTGGGCTTACTTTAACCGATAGGTTTGACCTGAAGGCAGCGTTTGAGATTGCGCAGGAAGACGGTTTCTCGCTGCTTGCAGCCGCGCAAAATCAAGCGGTCAGTGGGCGAGGCCAAACCCATCTGAAAAAGATGACGTTGGCTGAGGCGATTGGAAGTGATGGTGTTTGGAGGTTCAAAGATAAATCAAAGGCACCTAAACCATCTGGGTATCTTGGGAGTATGATCCTGCGCGGCATAGGACAAAAGTCGATCAGCGTTGTGAAGTCGCCACTCAATCAATTCGCTGAATATGCTGGAGGTAGCAGTCAGTGCAAAGCTGCGCTCACAGCTGACAAAATATCTGCTTTCCTTCTCGCTAACACTGGTAAGTGGACAAGAGAGGTTAGGAAACAAAACAGGGCCAGAATGCACACTTTTTGCGGATGGCTTGTGCGGCAAGACGTCCTTGCAAGCAACCCTGTGGAAAAGATCGACAAAATTGAGTCAGATGGTTTTGACCCATACGTGCTAACTCCTGATGAGTGCATAGAAACTCTAAAGGTTTGTGCCGCCAAACACCCAATCATGCTACCTCTTTTGGTTCTCAATTTGTTTTGCGGGATTAGACCATCGGAGTGCCAAAGGCTGAGCACCGCAAAGGGTCGCAATTCAAATTTTCGTTGGGAGGATCAAGAGATTGTGATGCAGGCTAAAAAGACAAAAACCAAGATGCGGAGAGCAGTTGAAATGAGCGACAACTGTTTGGCTTGGCTAAAATTGAATGAGTTCTCTTTGCCGATCACCAACTCTGCTCACCAGTGGACTGCATTCTTGAAGGATGCCAAAAAGGCACTCGGTCATGATAAGTGGCCGCACGACTGCCTTCGCCACAGCTATTGTTCCTACGCGCTACGCAAATACGAGAGTGCGGGGAAGGTTGCGATGAACGCAGGTCACAGTGAGGGCACTCTGTACAAGCACTACCTCAAGGCAGTGACCAAGGCTGAGGCAGAGGCGTTTTGGAAGATATTTCCCGAGGAGACGCTGAAAGCGGCAGCATAGTCAAAACCGCCAAAAAACGTGGCCCACAGATTCGTTCTGTGGGCTTTTTATTTTGTCCAAGGGTAGTGAGTGTGGTGGCTAATTGGTG